>JAEEGH010000878.1_pt1 | contig 92028 bp, 68 predicted proteins | sample 9134181 | NCBI WGS metagenome assembly JAEEGH01 (sample SAMN16246544, study PRJNA631951) | gut metagenome | biome: gut microbiome; feature: rumen; material: DP-attached | host: Bos | place: Iran: Karaj | collected 2018-10 | reverse complement strand
TTCTGAATGTCTGTTATGCGTAACAACTTGTATTGTCCAATTTCTTTTGCAGATTCACTAACTCCGTACAATATAGAGGAAGCTATTTCTCCTATCGTTGTCCACTCCCAACTTTCCGGCACCTCAAACGGCACCTCATTCTCATAATGGGGCGTATCACAAAGTTTTTTATGGCCTCATTAACCGCTTGTATCTCTGCTCCCAAAAGATGTCTGTGTCCATTTGTTTTCCTCCTTGTCGTAATACAGATACTCGATGAAGTCAGTCCTTCTTTTTCGGTGAGTCTGTTTGCAGCTCTCTATTTTTCCTGATGCCCTTGACTATGGAATTTGCATCACACGGTTGTGGTAGATGCCGAAGCGCAACAAGGCAGCAAATCCCATAAAAAAAACGTGTAGTATTTCCGTAAAACAAAAAAAATTTCTGTTCGGCCGGATTTGTTACATGGAGCACATAAAAAAAGGTGACCACGTTGGCCACCTTTTTTCGTTATAAAGCAGTTAATTAAATTACATCTTAACCACATTTCTGACAATTACAGAATTGTCTGTAATGATGCGTACCAGGTAAGTACCCTTCTCATAACCGTTCATGTCGATATTAGCGGATGAAGCGTTTATGTCAGAATAACGTCCTACTGTCTGACCCATCATATTCGAAATCACTATCTCGCTCATATTTTCAGCTTCAACAGTAATCATGGTCTCTGTAGGATTAGGATAAACCTTGACTGTCATAGTCTCATCACCTATACCAAGGATGCTGCCATCGACAAGGTTGACATCACATGCTTCCGGAGTGGCTATTGAGTAACCGGTTACTTGGGCGTTTTCGACTGTCATGAGAGCATACTTGCCAGGTTTGAGAGTTTTGCCTCTCATGCTGTATGCTATGACCATAAAGTCACCATCAGTTACATTGTCAGCCGCAACATCAAAACCATCAAGTGCTCCACTTACTGTTACCTCCGAATCAAATTTAAGCATAAATGCGCCTATTTCAACCGGAGTTTCAAGATAAAGCACACCGTTCTCAATCGTATATACGGCATTGCCGGCGGTTTCTTCACATACTGCAACTTTCTTACTGAATATTATGTTGATGATAGCCATCAAGTCTCTCATATCGATAACGCCATCACCATTCAAATCACCATTATCAAAATCGAATACAGGAGGATCCTGTTCCATGATATAAGCGACAGTGGCCGATACGTCACGTATATCCACCAATCCATCGTCGGTGACATCACCAGGACGTATGAATTTTGCAACTATGTTATGGTTTTGCATAACGATGAAACTGTATTCCAGAGCTGACGACAACAATACATCATTTTCATACCAGCCCTTGAATGCAAAGTCTAAATCAACATTCGGCTCAGCTGTCAATGTGGCAGTCGTTCCATAGTAATAATCACCTGCACCGGTTACAGTACCACCATTTTCAGGTTGAACTGTAATATTAACAGTTAATGTCTCTAAAACAAAGTTGGCAACAATGTCATAATCTTCAGTAACAAGAAGAGTTAACGTATTTGCCGTACCATAAACCTGACCTGTTTGAGCGTCAGTCCAGTTGACAAAATCGTAATGTTCAGCAGGAGTTGCTGTCAGAGTAGCGTAAGTATTATAATCGTATGTGCCTGCACCAGTTACAGTACCACTGTTTGCAGGATTGACGGTTACTGTCACATTATAGGTGTTGATTGTGAAGTTTGCAACGAAATCATGGTCATCGGTGATTGTGAAAGTATAAGTTTCAGCTGTAGAAACCACTGTGCCATCTTCAGTCCAGTTATTGAATGTGTAACCAGCATTAGCAGTTGCAGCAATAGTTACTGAAGTGCCGTAGTCGTATGTGCCTGCACCAGTTACAACACCACTGTTTGCAGGATTGACGGTTACTGTAACATCGAATGTCTGAATAGCAAATGTAGCATAGAAATCCCTATTGGAAGTTATTACAAACGAGAAACTTGCATTTTCAGAAACCAACTGTCCGTTCTCAGTCCAATTTACAAAATTGTAATGGAGGTATGGTGTAGCCGTCATCGTAACCGTAGTTCCATAAACGTATGTGCCTGCACCGCTTATTGTGCCACCGTATGATGAGCTTGCGGTTACTGTATAGCTCTTGAGCTGGAAGTTAGCCACTATGTCGTAATCATGAGTAATAAGAAGCGTCAATGTGGTTGATGTACCATAAACCTGACCTGTTTGAGCATCAGTCCAATTGACGAAATTATAATGTTGTGCAGGAGTTGCTGTTAAGGTGGCAGTTTCTCCGTAATTGTATGTGCCAGCACCAGTTAAAGTACCACCTGCAACAGGATTTGCTGTCAGAGTTACGTTGAATGTCTGAAGAGCGAAATGAGCCACGAAGTCCATATCCTCAACAATAACGAAAGTATAAATTGGATTTGCTGAAATGGTCTGTCCGCTCTCACTCCAATACTCGAAATCATAGCCTGTATTAGGAGTAGCCGTAATAGTCACTTCAGTATTTTCAGGATACGAACCAGCACCTGTCACAGTACCTCCTTCTGCAGGATCAGCGGTTACAGTGACTTCGTAAGTGGTCTGTCCTTGTTCAAGGATAGTCATGCTACCATTGACGATGATAGGATTAAACGCGGTACCATTGGTGTTTGACAAAACGGCATTTGACAATGGGAGTACATACGTACCGTCTTCACCGACAAGGTTGAGTCTGAAAGTAACTATCTCTCCAGAATCTCCACTGATATTAGTTCCAGGCATTGAATAGCATAACACTCTGAGGATGTTACCGCTTACAATCTGGCCGATAAGAATATGCTGAGGGAATAGTCTGGATGACTTCGCAAGTGAACCAGCAACGTATGTGACTGATGATGGCAAAGTCAAATCAAATTGGAAGCCTGCGACATCAGATTCATTCTCAAGACTGACGGCTACTGTTACTTCAGTGTCTATATAGCCGACATAATCACCGATGGACATGATATTGATTTCTGGCGGAATTACAGCAAAAACTGCAGTCAGATTAATATCACGGGTTACTATGAATGAATATGTGCTTTCACTTGAGACAATGTCTCCGTTTTCGTTCAGCCACTGCAGGAAATAATATCCATCGTTTGGTGTTGCTGTCAGGGTGGCTGTTGTACCTTCTATATATGTGCCAGTGCCTGAAACTGTCCCAGTACCTGCAGGCTCCACATCAGCAGTCACACTATAAAATACAGGAGCGAGTATGAAATTAGCGACCAAATCTCTGTTACCATCAACGACAAAACTGTAAACAGGTGTTGTGCAAACCTCTGTACCGTTTTCTGTCCAATTTACAAAGAAATAACCTTCGTTTGGAGTTGCAGTAAGAGTAGCTGTCGTACCTTCGATATATGTTCCTGAACCACTGACTGAACCAGCAATTGCAGGATCTGCGGTTGCAGTGATTTCGTAAGTGTTCTGTCCTTGTTCAAGGATAATAACACTACCATCAACTGTTTGAGGATAGGATGTATGACCCGTAATATCAGAAATGGCAGTATTTGACAATGGGAGCGAGTACACACCGCCCGGACCAACAAGGTCGAGACTGAAAGTTACTATTTCACCAGAATTTCCACTGATATAGGTCCCTGGCATTGAATAGCATAATACTCTGAGAATATTACCGCTTACAACCTGACCGAGAAGAATGTGCTGAGGGAAAAGTCTGGATGACTTCGCAAGTGAACCAGCAACGTATGTGACTGATGATGGCAAAGTCAAATCAAATTGGAAACCGGCGACCTCAGATTCATTCTCAAGACTGACACTTAATGTGAGAGTATTACCTATATTGCCAACATAATCACCAACGGACATGATGTTGATTTCTTGCGGTACTTCAGTAAAAGCAGCAGTCAAATTAACATTACTTGTTACAACAAATGAATATGTCTTTGCATTTGAAACGATGTCTCCATCTTGGTCAAGCCAATACTGGAAACTATAGCCATTGTTTGCCGTGGCAATTAAAGCAGCTGTTGAGCCCTCGTTATAAGTCCCTGTACCTGTGACTGTTCCGGCCCCATTTGGTGTTACTGTTGCAGTAACCTCGTAAGTTATTATTGGAACCTGGAAATGAGCGACCAAAGAAGTATTATTTGTAATTTCAAAAGAATATTCCTGATCTGTTGAAACAGTTGTTCCATTCTTTGTCCATTTGACAAATTCATAGCCAGTGTTAGGAATTGCTGTAACTGTAACTGTGGAGAATTTATAGAAGCTGTCTGTACTGCCGTCACCAACAAGTGTGGTACCGCCTGCTGACGGTGCACTTGTTGCAGAAACAGTATAGCTTATCGGATGAGCATACATTACCGCATAATTGTTATAACTGAAATCATAGTTGCCCACATAAAGAGCACCCAATGCAAAAAAGCCGTCGCCGGAGCCGCTCCATCCCCAGTTGAAATGGAAATAGTCGCTTTCATCGTAACCATCGCAGACAAAACTGTGTCCGCCGCCGCCATAACTATTCCAACCGCTGTAATGGATAGGACGTCCCAAATCCAAATCGCCCTTAAGCAATGCTATCCAGGCACTCGTAGAATAGCTGTTTTTGTTCTTGCCAGCTGTTTCAGTACTATATGCGAAATTGTTCTTCATGACACCAGGAACATCAGAAGGATAAGCATTTGAACCACCAGGGCCGAAAGATGTTCCAAGACTTACCGCACAATGATACATAAAATAAGCAACAGCAGTAATTTGTTCCATGCTGCTGTCTATGGTGATATTGTCTGGCATAATATCATACTCATAGTGTGCGGTAGAGAAATTCACTGATTGTTGAGGATAACCTGATGGAGTATATGTCTTCGAGCCAATTCCATGAACAGGATAGCCCCAGTATTTCATGATCATGGCCATAGCTGTGGATGTACAGCCGACATACACATGTCCACCCGGGCCACCAGCATCAATAGGACAATAAAGATTGTATGGATAATTCTGATTCCATGTCAATGACAATAAAGGATCGACTGTATTAGTGTTCTTAGATGCCGTGATATTGCCTGTTGCTTTAACCAACGCCCATTGCTGAACAATCTCATCGGAAGCAGGAATATCATTTTCGATGGCATAATCGATTTGTTCAACAAACCCTTTTAAATACTCGTCCATTGCAGGAGCGATACTGGAAATATCAAAACTGCCTTCAGTTGAATATCCAAGAATTGGTGTTGAGCGATCATCGGCTGCAACGATAACGAAACCGTTAGTGCCGACGTTCATAGCATAAAGACAAGTATTACCTGCCTCGGACACATAAGTGTAAACTAATTGGGGATTCAAGTCTCCCCTCATCTCCGTGTTGGCTATCATGAACTTAGTACTGACAGCCTGCGCAGTAGTGACATCAACAGGATTGGCGAAAGTCGCAATGCCTAAAGAAACCATTACTAACACTGCAAATAATCTCTTCATTTCTTGTAATTTTTTATCATTAATTCTAATTTTTTATTTCAAGGACATCATAATAAGTTGCAAATATATATTATTTTTTTAGAAAATAGGCTGGCATTTAAATGAAAAAAATACTTTAAAAATATTATGAGAATTCAAAAAAAGCAGTATCTTTGCAAAACTTTTAGAAACATTGAAATGGGTTGAAAGTGGGGACGGTCAGTCCCCATTTTTATTGTAAAGCAATGGAAGCAAAACTGATTGAAAATATTGTAAATGAGCATTTTAGAAATTCTAATAAATTTCTCGTCAACGTTAAGGTCACACCATCGAACAAGATAGAGATATTTATCGACAGTGATGACAAAATCACGTTGGATGACTGCATTGAATTGAGTCAGCACATCGAGAGCCAACTTGACAGAGACAAAGAGGATTTCGAATTGATGGTTAGTTCAGCTGGCATCACAAGCCCGATTCTGCTGACACGCCAGTTCAAGAAATATATCGGTCAGAAGTTGGATGTAGTAGGCAAGGATGGCGAAAAACACACCGGAATCCTGAAAGATGCTACTGAAGAAGGCATTACCATTGCTCAACAGACATTGTCAAAAGTCAAGAAGGGCATGACCGCCAAAGTCAAAAGCGAAGAGGACATCCACTTCACAAAAGATGACTACGTGACGGCAAAACTTTTTATTGATATTAATTAACGACTTCATAATTATGGAAAATTTTAACTTAGTTGATTCATTTTCTGAATTTCAAGAATTTAAGAACATTGACAGAACCACAATGATGAGAATTCTGGAAGATGTTTTCCGTAGTATGCTTATCAAAAAATACAAAACTGATGAGAATATTGACGTCAACCTGAATGTTGACAAAGGCGACTTTGAAATTTACAAGAACAGAATAGTTGTTGAAGACGGCGAAGTGGAAGATCCAAATCTTCAGATAGCCTACTCGGATGCTATCAAGATAGAACCTGACTTCGAAATCGGCGAAGAGGTGTCGGAGCCTGTAAGAATCGACTCTTTCGGACGTCGCGACATTCTCACGATACGTCAGGAACTCAGCAGTAAAATTCAGGAATATGAAAAGAACAACATATACAAGAAATATATTGACAGGGTCGGTGAAGTGATAACTGGCGAAGTCTATCAGGTATGGAAACGTGAAATCCTCGTTCTCGACAATGAAGGGATAGAGCTTACACTGCCACGCCAAGAACAGATACCTGATGATTTCTATCATAAAGGCGACACTATCCGCGCCGTTGTTGCCAGGGTTGAGCTGAGGAACAACATGCCTATCATCGTCCTTTCACGAACATCCCCGGTATTTCTTGAGAGACTTCTTGAAGCTGAAGTTCCAGAAATTTACGACGGCCTCATCACCATACGCAAAATTGTCAGAATCCCCGGCAAAAGAGCCAAGATTGCTGTCGAGTCCTACGATGAACGTATCGACCCAGTCGGTGCATGCGTTGGCATGAAAGGTTCAAGAATACATGTTATTGTAAGAGAACTGAGAAGCGAGAACATCGATGTTATCAATTACACCAACAACCAGTCACTCTACATAACCAGAGCCTTAAGCCCTGCAAAAATAACATCCATCACCCTTCACGAAGAGACCAAGAAAGCCGATGTTTACATGCAGCCCGACCAGGTGCTGAACGCTATAGGAAAATCCGGATACAACATCAAACTGGCAAGCAAACTTACCGGTTGGAATATTGATATCTACCGTGACACCGACAGCGACATAGATGATGTCGAACTCGACGAATTCTCCGATGAAATCGACCAGTGGGTAATCGATGTCCTTAAGGGTATCGGATGCGATACGGCAAGAGACGTGCTCTCAATCAGCTTCGAAGACCTCGTGAAGAGAACCGACCTTGAAGAAGAAACCATTAAAGAAGTAATCAAAGTCCTGAAAGCCGAATTTGAAAAATAACCAATAACTTTATTATATGTCAGAAGTAACCGCAGTTCGATTAAGCAAAATATTAAAAGAGTATAATATAGCCCTGTCAACAGTTAATGATTTCATTAAGAAAAAGGGCTATAATCTTGAACTTACCCCCAATTCCCGCGTGGAACCGGAGATAGCCAATCTTATAGAGACTGAGTTTTCAAAAGATAAGAAAACCAAAGATGCCGCTAATAATATCAGTCTTCCCAACCGTCATATCGAAGAGGCAGAAGCTGCTAAAAGGGCAGCAGAACTGGCTGAAAAAGAAAGAGAAAAGAGAGAGAAGGAACAGCAAAAGAAATTAGAAGAGCAGAGAAAGTTGGAAGAGCAGAGAAAGAAAGAGGCGGAGGAGATAGAACGTCTTCTGAAAGAACAACAGGAGAAGGAAAGACTGCTCAAAGAACAAAAGGAAAAAGAAGAACAAGAACGGTTATTAAGAGAAAAACAGGAAAAAGAGGAACAAGAACGGTTACTAAAAGAACAACAGGAAAAGGAAAGGTTACTGAAGGAACAACAAAACAAGGAGGAACAAGCGAAAAAAGCCATTCAACAACCCAACAAAAGCGACAATATTCCTCCCAAAGATAAAGATGCAGGAAAGAACCAGGCTGATAAAACACAACCTGAAAAGAAACAGACTCAGCCTGAAAACCAGCAGACTGAACAGCCTGAAAAGGATGAGGTTTTCAGAATTCATGTTGACACAATCCAAGCGCCCAAGGTCATTGCAAAGATTGAGCTTCCTGTAGAAAAGCCGAAACCTTCAAAGCAACAGTCACAAGGCGAAAATGCCTCCACCAAGAAACCGAAGAGGAAGAGACTAACCAAAGACCCGGTCAACACTGCAGAAGTCGCCAACATGATTCGCAAGAAAGACGACCAGAATGCCCCTAAGAAAGAAAAAGATAAAGACAAGGATCTGGCTTCCAACAAAAAGAACAATCGTGGCGGCAAGAACAACAAAAAGAAAGAAATACGCAAAGTTGAAATTTCAGAAGAAGAAGTAAAGAAACAGGTTCATGAGACCCTTAGCAACCTGGAACAGAAAGGCAAGTCAAGAGCGTCAGTAAGAAGAAGAGAGAAACGTGAACAGAAAAACGAAATCCAGCGACGTGAGAATGCTAAGCTGGAAGCCGAAAAATCAATCATAAAAGTCACAGAGTTTGTCACTGTCAACGAATTGGCAACTCTTATGAACGTTCCTGTCACCGATGTCATAAAGATATGTATGGACCTCGGGGTTATCGTTTCCATCAACCAACGTCTCAATGCCCAAACACTTTCGATAGTAGCCGAAGAATTCGGCTACAAGGTAGAGTTTGTGGATCCTGATCTTCATGAGGCTGATGAGGAAGTCGAAGACAATGAAGCCGACTACATACCTCGCAACCCTATCGTAACGGTTATGGGACACGTTGACCACGGCAAGACTTCCCTTCTTGACTACATAAGAAACACCAACGTCATCGCAGGTGAAGCCGGCGGTATCACACAGCATGTGGGTGCTTATGAAGTCCACCTTCCCAACGGCAGAAACATTACATTCCTTGACACTCCTGGCCACGAGGCTTTCACCGCCATGCGTGCAAGAGGAGCTCAAATCACCGATGTGGTTATTGTGGTGGTTGCAGCTGATGACCATGTGATGCCTCAGACAATAGAGGCAATAAACCATGCTCAGGCAGCAGGTGTCCCTATCATCATTGCTATCAACAAGATAGACAAACCTACTGCTGACGTTGAAAGAATCAAACGCGAACTTTCGAACATCAACATCCTCGTTGAAGACTGGGGCGGCAAATACCAGTGTCAGGAAATATCCGCAAAGAAAGGCATCAACATTGACCTGCTTCTCGAGAAAGTGCTTTTGGAAGCCGACATCCTTGACCTTAAGGGAAATCCGAATAAACGCGCCGAAGGTACTGTCATAGAATCCGAACTCGACAAAGGACGCGGCTACATGGCAAAAATTCTCGTTCAGGACGGCACACTGCATATCGGTGACATCGTCCTCGCCGGAATATGCTATGGAAGAGTCAAGGCCATGTTCAATGAAAGAAACCAAAAAGTTGAAACATGCGGACCTTCAAGTCCAACCGCATTATTAGGTCTTAATGGAGCTCCGCAGGCCGGCGACAAATTCATTGTCATGAAGGACGAACGCGAAACAAAAAATATCGCCTCCAAACGTTCCCAGCTCCAACGCGAACTCGGCATACGCACCCAAGGACATATCACCCTTGAAGAAATCGGACGCCGCATAGCTATCGGTGATTTCAAGGAACTTAACATTATCATAAAAGCAGATGTTGACGGTTCAGTGGAAGCCCTCACCGACTCGTTGATTAAACTTTCCACTCCGGAAGTTCAGGTCAACGTCATACACAAATCCGTAGGACAAATCACAGAGACCGACGTATCCCTTGCAGCAGCATCAGACGCTATCATCATCGGCTTCCAGGTCCGTCCTTCACATAAGGCCAAGGAACTTGCCGAAAGAGACAAGATTGACATCAGAACATATTCCGTCATTTACAAGGCAATCGAGGAAATCGAAGATGCTATCGAAGGTATGCTTTCACCTGAATTTGAAGAGAAAATCACATGCAACGTCGAAGTGCGTGAAACATACAACATCTCCAAAGTCGGCACAATTGCCGGATGTTACGTACAGAACGGTGTTATCTCCCGTAGCACAAACATCCGTGTCATCCGTGACGGTGTCGTTATCCATACAGGTCGCCTCGGCTCCCTCAAACGTTTCAAGGACGATGTCAAGGAAGTCAAAGCATCACTCGAATGCGGCCTGAACATAGAAAACTTCAACGATGTCAAAATCGGTGATATCATTGAAGGATATGAAGAAGTTCCTCATCAAAAGAAAGTATAGTGAACTCTCACCCTCCACAGATAATCCTTAAAAAAGGACGTGAAAAATCCGTTCAGAAACATCATCTATGGATTTTTTCAGGTGCAATTGAAGGCATAACCCGCGAATTGTCTGACGGCGAAGTGGTTGAAGTCTTTTCCAATGACGGAAAATATCTTGCTACAGGTCATTTTGAAGACGGCTCTATATGTGTCAGGATATTCTCGTTTGCAAGAGTCAATGTCGATAAGGCGTTCTGGAAATCACTGATAACCAATGCAGTGAACAAACGAGTCTCTATGCAGCTCTTCGATTTTCATATCACAAACGCCTTCAGACTGATTCATGCCGAAAGTGACATGATGCCAGGACTAATCGCCGACTATTACAACGGTGCCATTGTCATGCAGGCACACTCGGTTGGAATGTTCAATACCATTCCGCTTTTTGCCGAATGCTTCAGGGAAATCTTAGGTGACAAGGTTCACACCATATACTGCAAAAGCGGTTCAACAGTACGTCACGTCAGTCCGGACGTGGAAAAGGACTTTTTTCTTTACGGCTCCTCCACCACTTCCGAAATCTGCGAGAACGGCATGAAATATACTGTCGATTTTATAAATGGGCAAAAAACAGGATTTTTTATTGACCAACGCGACAACAGGAAATTACTGTCAGACTACTGTAGGGGCAAGAAGGTGCTCAATGTGTTCGGATATACCGGTGCCTTCTCCGTATCTGCATTGAAAGGCGGCGCAAGTCACGTTACAACCGTCGATATTTCGGGCTCAGCAATAGAGATGACAAAACACAACATCGAGGTCAATTTCGGCAACTGCACAAATCATACGGAAATAGTCGCTGATGCATTCGATTTCTTTTCTTCGAACAAAGATAATTATGACATAATCGTCATAGACCCGCCAGCATTTGCAAAGCATCTCGATTCGAAGAGCAACGCAATCAAAGCCTACAAACGTCTCAACGCATTAGGAATGAAACATCTGACCGATAACGGCATTCTGTTTACATTTTCATGCTCACAGGTTATCCAGAAAAATGACTTCCTGACAATAATATACAATGCCGGAAATGATGCGATGAGAAATGTCTCAATTCTTCATCAGCTTCACCAGTCGCCAGATCACTGCATAAACATATATCACCCTGAGACTGAATATCTTAAAGGGATGGTTCTTATGATAAGCTCTCTTAAAGACGATAACAGATAAAACAATTAATAAATCGGAGCAAGTCGCTTAGTTGATGCTCTGCAAAGAATCCACAACATGCGCATTGATTTTTTCATTCAGCATTTTGGGTTCATTCTTGTAGTAGTACTCAAGACTTTTCTCGAAACGTTCACGGTCTAAGCCGTTGACCTTGAAATATTCATCGTATAGTTCCTCTTTGGCCACTCCGGGAACAGCATTAGTCGCCCCGATGCCCTCAACTATATACAAATCTTTCATTATCACTACCATAGAATCAGCAGGCATTATAGAATTACTGCCTGCTTTTTGGTTGCAGGCAGTAAAAAATGTAAAAAGAGATAAAAACAAAAAGATGTTTAAAAGATTTCTCACTTTTGTGCGTGATATTCCTCATTTAATCCTGCAGCGACCGTCTCAGTGATGTCGTATGCATTGTTAACATTTATGATTCCAGTGTTGATGAAAATAAAATCGTAGTATTTGTTATTTTCATTTACACGTGAAAGATAACTGGTAACCTTATCATATACAGTTTGCAGATTCTTCTGTTCCAATTCAGCGACTTGGTTGGCATAGTTTTCCTGAAGGTCATAAAGTTCCTGCTGGCGATCCATCAGTTTCTGATAAATTTCCTGTGAGCTTTGCTCTGAGAGAGAACCGAGTTCGACCTGTTTCTGGAAATATTCAACATCCTTCTGGAATTGATTTTTCTTTTTGTCGAAATCTTTCTGAAGAGATTTCATCTTGGCATCCATTTCAGCGGTCATTTTGGTGACCATATCGTATCTGGCCATAAGTGTATCACTGTTTATATAAGCAAGACGTGGAACGGTTGATTCCGATAATGCCGGAAGGGTATCCAATACGTTTTCCACATTATTATCACATTTCTGATTCCCTGTAAAATAGGAAATCAAGCACAGACATATTGCGCAAATACTAACCACAAGGCTGATAACACTTAAAGTTTTTTCTGTTTTCATATTTATTTTTAATTAATTACCCACTTCAGATATATATTTTATCCTCATTAATCTTATTTCTTCTTCTGTATATTCGTTTTCATCGAGAGCCTTAAGTGCCTCGTTTACCGAATCGGTAGGGGCATCGGCAAAATAATCGATGATATCTTCCTGATGCTCAAGCTCTATATTTTCATTAATATAGTAGTCGATATTGAGTTTTGTGCCTGATGCGACAATACTTTCCATTTCAGTGAGAAGTTCATCGTAATCCAAACCCTTGGAATTTGCTATATCCTCAAGGTCTATTTCCCTGTCAATGCTTTGGATGATGAAGACCTTCAGACTGGATTTGTTGACAACAGTTTTGACCACCATGTCATTTGGGCGTATGATATCGTTTTCATCAACATATATTTTGATTAAATCGATGAAAGGTTTGCCATACTTTTGTGCCTTACCCACACCCACGCCGGTTATGTTGGTCATTTCTTCCATAGTAATAGGATACTGGATGGCCATATCTTCAAGAGAAGGATCCTGGAATATGATATAAGGCGGAAGGTTTTCCTTTCTTGAAATATCTTTTCTCAAGTCTTTGAGAAGGCTGAAAAGCACCTTATCACAAGAACTCTGTTTGACGGCGCCACTGACTTCAACATCGGTCTGATCATCTTCATCTTCATCTCTTACGAACATCACCGGAAATGGTTCATTCTGAAATTCAGTGCCTTTTTCGCTGACCTTTAGCAAACCATAGTTTTCTATATCCTTTTCGACAAAACCGGCAATCATGCTTTGACGGATAACGTTGAACCAGTGCTTATCCTCATGTTCGGAACCTCTGCCAAAGAATTCAAGCTGATTGTGTTTGAATTGCTTGATAGTGGCATTATTCTTCCCCATGATAATATTAACTATATGATTATCTTTGAATTGCCCTTTAATCTCAGAAATAACATCAAGTACGAGCAGCAAATCATCCTGAGCATCATATTTTTCTTTCGGATGCAAGCAATTGTCACAGTTACCGCAATTTTCCTGTTCATATTCCTCACCGAAATAGTGCAGAAGTTGTTTACGACGGCATATTGATGATTCGGCGTATGCGATTGCTTCCTGAAGAAGTTGCATTGCAATATCTTTTTCAGCAACTTTTTTACCTTTCATGAACTTTTCAAGTTTCATGACATCGTCGTATGAATAGAAGGCGATACAGTTGCCTTCACCGTCATCACGGCCTGCGCGACCTGTTTCCTGATAATATCCCTCAAGGCTTTTAGGCATATCATAGTGGATGACGAAACGAACGTCAGGTTTATCGATTCCCATACCGAAAGCGATTGTAGCGACGATGATATCCACTTCTTCCATAAGAAAACTGTCCTGATTTGCCTTACGTGTCGCAGAATCAAGACCCGCATGATAAGGCAGGGCCTTTATACCGTTGGCAACCAGGATATCAGCTATTTCCTCAACCTTCTTTCTGCTCAGACAATAAATAATACCCGATTTTCCGTAATTTTCCTTGATATATTTGATTATTTCCTTGACACACTCCTTCGTTTTAGGTCTTACCTCATAATAAAGGTTTGGTCTGTTGAAAGAAGTCTTGAAGTAATTTGCATCCATTATTTTAAGGTTCTTGCGAATATCCTGCTGAACCTTTGGTGTTGCAGTGGCTGTAAGAGCGATAATAGGCACCTTCTGGCCTATAGCATCAACAACAGGACGGATATTTCTGTATTCAGGACGGAAATCATGCCCCCATTCAGAGATACAATGTGCCTCATCGATAGCATAAAAAGATATTGGCACATTTCTGAAAAACTCGATTTTATCTTCCTTTGTCAAAGTCTCCGGAGCAACATACAAAAGTTTGGTCTTTCCACTGACTATGTCTTCCTTGACTTCCTGAATTTCAGCTTTTGTCAATGAAGAATTAAGCACGTGGGCTATACCTTTCCCTTGTCCGAAATTAGTTATGGCATCCACCTGATTCTTCATCAGGGCAATCAGCGGCGACACAATTATTGCCGTACCCTTGCTGATGATTCCCGGCAGCTGGTAACACATGGATTTGCCGCTTCCCGTAGGCATTATTACAAATGTGTCATGACCTTCGAGAACGCTTCTTATAATTGCTTCCTGATTCCCTTTGAAACTGTCGAAACCGAATATCTTCTTCAGCCACTTATGCAAGTGGTATTTGTCATCATCAGATTTTTTAGCTCTGACCGCTTTTTCTGTCTTTTCTGGTTTTACCTTTTTCTCAGTCATATCCTTTTTTAGATAATGTATTACAAAAATACAATTATTATTTTAAATAACAACAATTATCAAAAAAATTATCTGATTATCTATAAAGATAGACATCAAGGAAACTTTGGACGTTTGTTTCTATTCTCTTTTCCAAATCAGTAATATCTTCCTTTACAAACTTTTTATCCGTAACACTTTCATAAAGTTCTATATATCTTTCACTTATACCATTTACAACTTCCGGGGTCATTTCAGGAATCTTCTGCCCTTCCTGTCCGCTGAAACCATTTTCCATAAGCCACTGACGGACGAATTCTTTCGACAATTGTTTTGGCTGCTGGCCGTTTTTCATACATTCGTCATAACCCTTTTCGTAGAAATAGCGCGATGAATCAGGTGTATGAATCTCGTCTATCAGGAATATCTGGCCTTCATTTTTTCCGAATTCGTATTTGGTATCAACAAGAATGAGGCCGCGTTGTGATGCGATTTCGCAACCTCTCTGATAAAGTTTTCGCGTATAATCTTCAAGTTGCACGTAATCTTTTTCCGAAACAAGTCCGAGCTGTATGATTTCCTCACGAGAAATATCCTCATCATGGCCTTCGACTGCCTTAGTCGTAGGAGTAATAATAGGTTCAGGAAATTTTTCATTTTCCTTCATTCCTTCAGGCAGAGTCACTCCGCAAAGCGTTCTTTTCCCCGACTTGTACTCTCTCCATGCATGTCCTGTAAGATAGCCGCGGATTACCATTTCGACCTTGAACGGATCGCACTTGACACCAAACGTTGCCATTGGATCCGGCGTGGCTATTTTCCAGTTTGGAAGAATATCTTCTGTCATGTCAAGAAACATAGATGCTATCTGATTCAAAACCTGTCCCTTATAAGGGATACCCACTGGAAGCACCACATCAAATGCCGATATTCTGTCGGTGGTAAGCATCAGCAGATATTTGTCTGCGATATCGTAAACATCCCTTACCTTGCCATGGTAAACACTTTTTACATCTTTGAATTTAAAATTTGTTGAATTTATTGTACCTTTCATAATTTATTATTGTTTTCTTTACTTATTTCTTCAATTCTTTTGTCTTCGGCTTCGTATGCCTTTACTATTTGGGTGACGAGTCTGTGTCGTATGATGTCTTTTTCATCGAGGAACACAAAATCAATATCATGCACTTTATCAAGGATTTTCATTGCATTCAGCAGTCCGCTTGACGATTTTTTCGGCAAATCAATCTGCGTGATGTCACCGTTGATGATGAATTTTGAATTTTCACCCATTCTCGTGAGGAACATCTTGAGCTGCTTGTCTGTTGCATTCTGGGCCTCATCCAATATTACAAAAGCATTGCTTAAAGTACGTCCACGCATAAAAGCAAGCGGAGCTATTTCGATAGTGCCGTCTTCGAGATACGTCTGAAGCTTCTGAAACGGAATCATTTCATTTAGAGCATCATACAGAGGACGGAGATACGGGTCAAGTTTTTCCTTCAAGTCACCGGGAAGAAATCCGAGATTCTCTCCTGCCTCAACTGCAGGACGTGTCAGGATGATACGCTTTATTTCTTTGTTTTTCAACGCCTTGACAGCCAATGCCACTGCCGTGAAAGTTTTACCTGAGCCCGCTGGACCTATTGCGAAAAGCATGTCTTTCTTTTCAATGGACTTCACCATCATGCGCTGGTTTTTAGTACGTGCCCTGATGATGTTTCCGCTACGACCATAAAGAATAACGTCATCGTCTTTCATAACCTCCTCCACCCTCTTCTCCTGTTCAAGACAATCGAGCAAGTCCTTCTCCTTTATGGATCCATACATGTCAAGCTGCATCAGCAGACTGTCGATATACTTTTCGAAAAGCAGCCTGTCATCATCAGCTCCTATTACCTTAATAAACTCCCCACGAGCTATTATCTTGATCTTCGGGAACATATCCTGGATTTTGTCAAGATACACATTGTTGGGGCCGTAAATCTCAACCGGATTATAATTTGATAGGGAAATTATGCTTTCTGCCATTTAACTTTGTAAAAAATATTACTTTTGTAAAGTTTTACAAAAGTATATTTATTTTGAAAACTACAAATAAAATGAAGAAAAAAATAATAACACTGACGACAGATTTCGGAGAAGACTCGTTTTATGAAGCCATCCTGAAGGGAAAACTGATGAAAGCACTCCCAAATGCCACCATCACCAGCATCACTAACAACATCACCAAATTTGACATCAGAGAAACAGCTTTTGTACTTCGCAGTTCGTATAAATTCTTCCCTGAAGGGACCATACACATCATTGGTGTACAAACCGAAGTTTCAGATTCTATACCACTGATTGCCATGCTATACGACAAACATTATTTTATCTCTGCCGACAACGGAATCTTGTCGCTAATAAGTTGCGGAAAACAAGATAAAATATTCAAACTCAACACATCATTCACCAACGACAACAACTTCTTGTCATTCATCGAATCGACCTCGGCTTTTGCTTCCGCCATATCAAATGACAATATTGAAAACATTGCATCTCCTATAAACAGTTTCAGCCTCGAACTTATTGATCTTTCACCAACCATCATTGACAACGAATTGCATGGACAAGTCATATATATCGACAGTTACAGCAATGCTGTGGTCAACATTACCCAAGAAACTTTTCAGAATTTTGTCGGAGACAGGAAGTTCTTCATTAATGTAAAATCGAGAAATGCGCAGATAGACATGATTTCAAAGACTTACACAAATACTGGCAGTAAAAATGACTTTGAAGGAAGACTCCTGGCCATATTCGGATGTCATGGTTACCTTGAGATAGCAATGTGCTATTCCAATGTTTCTCAATTGTTAGGAATAGAAAAAGGCTCACCAGTCACGGTAAGCCTTATTTAACAGAAAGTCACACCGATTACGGTGAGTCTTCAAATTACATACCCAAGCAAATACCGAAATATAATCCGTTGCATCCTGCAGGGCCCTCATTGCTCTTGAACATAGGACTAAACGCATATCTTCCATAAACGCCAATACCTTTAAAAGATATTGAGGCTCCTGCCATCAGCTGAAAATCATTAAGATGCTGGATGCCCTTGTCCTTATAGACCGGGCTTTTGTATTTTGTATGAGACTCCACAAGATATGATGCAGAACCTTCAACACCTATGCTGAGTTTTCTCGGACTTCCAAAGACAAACCTTACAGGAACCCCGATATAAGTGGTCGCAAGTTTGGATTTCTTGAAATCAGTGGCATCTGTAATTGCACAAGGTTGTATCATTACACCGTCATCAACAAGTGTAATCTGATTGGAAAAGACGTAATTGTACCAATCAATTCTGGCTCCCATCTTAAAATAGAAACCACTTATAATACGGATAGACACCTCTGCAACTCCAAGAGAAATGTTTGTACTTGGTGCAATTTTTAAATTCATAAAATCTTTGTCGTTCGGATATAAGCTGTAATCAGGATTCAGCACGTTACACCAGCCTATTTCCAAATCGCTGATAAGAGAAACCTTGACAGGAGGTTCGATATTGTCTTTGGCAATATCACCGATACTCACACCTACTTTATTCTGTGCATGTACAGGGCGGACTCCCAGTAATAGCATTGTAATCATAGCAATTACAACAAAAGGTGTGGCCTTAATTTTCGCATTAAACATTTTTGTAATATTTTAAAGTTTAAAAATCAATTTTCAACCCGCAAAAATAAACAATTTCTCCATCTCTTTTCTTCGGAAACAAATAATTAATCCACAACCGATTGTGTATTTACACCACGTGAAAAATTGACTTAAAATCATCGATTTGATTACTTTTGCAAAAAAAATAAATAATGAATAAAATCAAATACGCTTCCTTAATCATTCTTGCCACGTGCACTATGTGCAGCAGGATTCCGGATGCTCCGGACTATTCTCAGAGCTCATATTGGTTTTCATGTAACGACAATTCAAAGAATGCGGACATCTTTTATGTCTATCCGACTGTCATCACAACACCATACAACGACAACAACCATTCATGGCTGGCAGACATCAGTATCGACTCCATAAAGACTATGGCAAATGAAAACCAGGATTTCAACAAACGGCTGTACTGCGACTACAATTTCTTCGCACCGTATTACCGACAGATTATTTTTGACGCATACAAGCAGGATGCATGGAAAATACGACGCAGCAAGCATGTGGCTGCGTCTGACGTGGAGAACGCATTTCAATACTATATGGAACACTTCAACGGTGGTCGTCCGTTTATCCTTGTCGGACACAGTCAGGGCTCAGAAATGCTTATTGAACTTTTGAAAAGTGGCATGACTGACTCTCAATTTCAGCAAATGGTTGCCGCTTATTGCATTGGGCATCAAATCACTGAAAAAGAACTGCGGCAGAATCCAAACCGTCTGATACCTGCAAAAGACAGCACCGACGTCGGCTGCGTGGTTATGTTTAACTCAGTTACAGATCTGTCGGGCGTCAGTCCCCTATTTGCTGCTACCGCTGTAGGAATAAACCCTATCAGCTGGACCACCGACACTACTTTCGTATCCAGGGAAAATCACATAGGCTTGGCAAAATACAACGAGTCTCGCGATTCCATTCTAATTATTCCTAATGTGACAGGGGGCAGTCTCCAACATAACATGATGGTATGCAGCGACTTACCCTCAGACTTTACCTATATTGAGGAATACAGTAATATGTTTCCATTGGGAAATCTGCATTTTGCCGACTCATGGCTTTATGGCGGTAATGTGAAATACAATATGTCTGTTCGCGTCAAACATTTCCTGCAACAATAGGAAACAGTTACCAACAAGCCAAATACATTAAGACCCGTTGTATGGTCTCCGACTACTTTATCTCCGAGCCAGGATTAAAATCCTCGACAGGAGACACAAAGCACAGCCCGCCCTTAGGGTTTTGAGCCATCAGAATCATACCGTTGGAAACGACTCCCTTCAATTTGCGAGGCGCAAGGTTGACCAGCACGCAGACACTCTTCCCGATAATTTCTTCCGGTTTGTAATATTCAGCAATTCCAGAGACAATTGTTCTCTTGTCTATACCTGTGTCAATCAGAAGTTTGAGCAATTTGTTGGCTTTCGGTACTGTTTCCGCCTCAAGAATTTTTCCAACCCTCAAATCCATCTTCGAGAAGTCATCGAATGAAGTTTCGGCCTTCTGCGGAGATATCTCCACAGGAGCATTCAGTTCATTAAGTCTCTTGGTTTCCTGAAGTCTGGCAATCTGAGCTTCCACAGCTGAATCCTCAATCTTTTCGAACAACAGTTCAGGTTCGGCAAGAACATGACCCGCTTCAATCAAATCCGCACTGCCGGCATCCTTCCAAACCTTCTTTTCAAAATTCAGCATCTTGTATAGTTTGGCTGATGAGAAAGGAAGGAACGGTTCGGCGACTATGGCGAGATTTGCGCAGATTTGGAGCGAAATATTCAATACTGTCTTAACTCTTTCAGGGTCAGTCTTATAAATCTTCCACGGTTCAGTTTCCGTGAGATATTTGTTACCGAGACGAGCCAGATTCATCATTTCGCTGAGGGAATCCCGGAAATGGAAGTTTTCGAGACTTTCAGCAATTTTACCTGGAACTTCAGCTATACCCTTAATAGTCTCTTTATCAACATCTGTCAGTTCGCCTTTGGCAGGAACGATGCCATTGAAATATTTCTTTATCAGCACCATTGTCCTGTTGACCAGATTTCCGAAAATCGCAACAAGTTCGCTGTTGTTCTTAGTCTGGAAATCCTTCCATGTGAAGTCGTTGTCCTTAGTCTCAGGTGCATTTGCAGAGAGTACGTATCTCAGCACATCCTGCTTGCCTGGGAAATCCAGCAAATATTCATGTAACCACACTGCCCAGTTGCGTGAAGTCGAAATTTTATCGCCTTCAAGATTTAGAAACTCGAATGCAGGAACGTTGTCAGGAAGGATATAGGAACCTTCGGCCTTCAACATGCAAGGGAAGATAATGCAGTGGAACACTATGTTATCCTTACCAATGAAATGGATAAGACGAGTGTCGTCCGACTTCCAATATTTTTCCCAGTCATCGCCTTTCAAATCCTTAGATGCTGAAATATATCCTATTGGAGCATCAAACCAGACATAAAGCACCTTGCCTTTAGCTTCTTCGAGAGGAACTTTCACCCCCCAGTCAAGGTCACGCGTCACAGCACGCGGATGCAAACCGGCATCAATCCATGACTTGCACTGACCATACACGTTAACTTTCCATTCCTTGTGACCTTCGAGAATCCATTCACGAAGCCACGGCTCATAATCTTCAAGGGGGAGATACCAGTGAGTGGTTTCCTTGAGTATGGGCGCATTGCCGCTGATAGCTGACTTAGGGTCAATCAAATCTTTGGCGCTCAATGAAGTACCGCATTTTTCACACTGGTCACCATAAGCCTTAGGGTTTCCGCAGTGAGGACATGTGCCGGTGATATATCTGTCGGCAAGAAACTGCTTTGCCTCTTCATCGTAATACTGAGCCTCTGTCTTAGTTATGAACTTGCCTTTTTTATACAAGTCAAGGAAGAACTGCGATGATGTCTCAGCATGTGTCTTGCTTGACGTTCTGGAATATATATCGAAAGAGATTCCGAAATCTTCAAAAGATTTCTTAATGATTGAATGGTATCTGTCAACGATAGCCTGCGGTGTAGTACCTTCCTTACGAGCCTTGAGGGTGATTGGGACACCGTGTTCATCCGACCCCCCGATAAACATGACATCCACGCCCTTGGAGCGTAAGTATCTGACATAAATATCAGCAGGCACATAAACACCTGCAAGGTGTCCGATGTGTACCGGACCGTTTGCGTATGGCAACGCCGTTGTTACCGTATATCTCTTATAATCCTTCATGATAAAAATTTTTTGCAAATTTAATAATTTTCATCCTACGTAAGTTAAGTTCTCCCTTAGTAAAATTGAATATTAGCACTCCATCTGGCAAACCACTGATATCCAATACATTAACGCTTGAATTGAGTTCTTTCTCTTCGAGAAGGTTTCCTGTTTCGCCATAAACAGACAATTTTAAAGGGAAAAACTTTTCCGGCACTTCTATCTTCACAAAATCACCTGCCGGATTAGGATAAACACTGATAATATCAATTGGCATAATCGCCTTCCATGATGCTGTCCAACCGGATGCCGTGATTGCACAGTCCGACCTGAACTCTACAAAGATTGAATTCCCCGACGACTGGACTTTGCCTGGACTTCGTGTGTTCCATCTTCCAATCAGAGGTGAAAGTACCGATGGACCGTCATAAATCCAAATGAAATCATTATCTTTCTCCAAATTGAACTCACTGAATGTCAGTCTGATGCTTTTTGCATCGTCATAATGAATCAGATATCCTCTGCGTTCATCGTCTCCATAATTACCTGCAGGACCGCCACTGTCATAAAACGTTCCCGCATCGCTGTCAAACTCTGTCACATTGATATCGTCATTCACAAGCTTATAGTAGTAATTCCAGTTCCAATAAGGTCCTGGATCGGTGTGAGACTGCCCCGGATAATGCTGATGACCTCTTATCATGATGCAGGCCGTGGAATCACCCAAAGAATGCACTCCGTAATCAAGCGCTGTACCATCATCAAGAGTATCACGATAGAACATTCTATAAGGCAGAATCTGCTGGTTTCTACGACATATATCCTTCACCAAATCAGCGGATGATCTGTACATCGCATCGGTAAAATAACTGATGATATCCCCGTATGCCTCATGTTCAATGCCAATGGTGTAAGTGTTTGCACTTCTCGCGTGCCATGCCTTGTCGCTCTCGTGAACCATCTGCGTCACCTGACCGTCCCTGGAACGGATGATATAATGTGAGGAGACACTGGATTGACAGTTGCCAAACCAGCTTATGGCACCTTCGTAAGTGCCTTCAGTATAATGTATCACTATCCCGTGAATAGTGGCACCGTTTCTTCCCTTGGCATAATTGCACTCTGGAGCCGGATTCCATATAGCCTTGATATAATCAGGTTCGTCAACAGATGCTCCGCAACCCTTTACAACCGCTCCACCATCATCTAAAGGCTCTGTCATCACATTGACGGATGATTCACAATCTTTTACAATTATACCTTCTGCCGTAAGCAGTTTAATATTTTTGCCGAACAATTTGTCAAAATCCACCTTATAAGGTTTGACATTAAACTTGTCACACAGTGCCTCGTCATTCAGAAAACTATATACCGAATAGAGCATAGTGTTTAAAACAAAATCATCTTCAACATCCTTTTCAGGTATAGGAAGTGCTGAAAGTCCAACGAAAACAGGTCTAAGGTCCTCAATATCAAATTGCTTATTATTAGGAATATACACATCCATCATCGAAGCGAATGCGGAAGCGTATGCGATAATATTTGAATCAGCAGAATTCAAAATCGCCCCCACAGAAATCCCCGACATGTCGGATATTGTCTGCAGATTGTTTCTGAACCAGCCCTTACCGTCAAGCACCAGTCCCATGACGCCGTAACTTCGCGGCATCGCAGTGGGGTCGTCATTTGTATAATTCTTATCTGTCAGGTGATTGACATGTGTATTGTTGAAAGCCACAGCCTCAAGGCATCCCCGCGGAATCTGCGGATATAGTTTATATGCCTTGTCGAACGATGTGGAGTAATCGGATTGTGCCGATACCCCCAAAAACAACATCAGAAATGTAATATAAAACAAAGATTTTTTCATCAGCTATAAGTCTCCAATTATCAACTCATTACGCATACAGGCCCAATCAGTCCCATACTCTGATACGGTTGCTCGCGACCCTTACGGTTCACCCATTTCTGGGCTATCTTGTTATCCTTCAATGTTTTCATATAATTACCCATTATCGTCGTGACACGCACTTCAATATCATTCGCACCATCCGACAAATATTCCGTAATATCATACATCCTTCTTCCATACCATCCCACACCGCACTCATGACCATTCACAAACAACTCCGAGACACCCTCTACCCTGCCGAGATTCAGCAGGACACGCTCAGCGGCAAAATGTCCGGGAATACGCTTCCGATAAATGACAGTTCCACTGAAATGCCTATAATCCTTCTCTCCATTTGCATCCTCACAGTCCTTCAAATCCACAAGATGATGGAAAAAATCCTTTTTCACAGTATCCTCGAGACTATAGTCAAATTCCACATTCCAGTCATCTGACATATCCATAACATTATGGAAATCAAACTCATGCAGTGGTTTCCATTCTTCCTTGCATTTTTCCTTACCGAAATATATCAGCAAAGAATCGGCAGGCCCCAAATCGAAAACGCGGCTGCCGAAAGCATCAAGAGACAGGTTATAACGATTTCCAGTCTCCAAGTCCCATACTGAAGCATTGCGACCGCGTAAAGTCTCTTTATGAAACGTCAGTCTTGTTTTGTGCGAGTTGTATCTGTGTGAATTACAGATGAAAAAGAATTCCGAATTGTCATCGGTGATATATCTGTTTTGCATCACGTAAGCATTGGGCTTCTCAACATCCAAATAATGCGGCAAATCGTACTTTTTCATAAGGCTATCGTACCATTGGATGAAATTCTTCTCCGGTCTGTCAACAAACACATAATTATTGCTGAAAAGCCTCATCTTCTCAAAAGCATCACTGACCATTTTGTCTTTAGTCTGATAGTCATGACTATACCCCAAAGAGAGATGAGGTTCCTTTTCAATTGCAAGCACACGTCCGCCCTTAGACACGAAATCCAAAATCTTATCAGCCGTTTCAGGAAGGAGCCTTTCTACAGCTATCAGAATCAGCACGCTGTATTTCCGTGAATTATAGCAAAGGCATCCGTTCTTTACCGAAGCATCGCCGATGACAGATTCCGACACATAGTCACAACCGCCGCCGCATTTGTTGATGGATTCCCAAACCAATGTCTTGTACTGGTAAATTGTGGTGCTTGGGAACGGCTCGTTCTGCATTCCAATGGTAGTCCACATATCGCCAATAGGGTTCAGAATCGCAATGTCGGCATACATTGTGGAATTACGCATCACAGCTGACATTCTGCCTTTGTATGCGGTATAGAACTTGAAAAACTTCCACCAGTTATTGTTTTCATTATAGTAAGCGCCATAACGAACCCAACCGGGGAAAGGAGCTTCCTTAGGTGAATAGTTGAAGCCATGGAAGATGGTATGCGAAACGCCTGAAATTGCAGTCTGGTCACCGCCTATCTTCAGCATTTCCATCGTCATGTTGAAGACAGTATATGTGTTTGTCATTTCCTCGCAACTGACAAAGCGGTTGCCTTTCAGATGAGCCGCTGAAGAAACGTATTTGTTTACCATTGTATAAGCTCTGCCACGTCTGTAATCGGTCTCCGACATTTCTTCACCCAACTTGTGCCGCAGCCATGTCATAGTCCAGGATTCACATTCAGGGATATCATAATTCATGCTCGTCTCCAACGGAAAGAAACCGCGTCCGTATGCCTGAGCACGCGACTTGACATTCAGCATCCTGCACCATTTCAGATACACATCGTTAAAAGTCTCAAGGATAAGACTTGCCTTGGTATATTCGAAATCGTAACGCACACGCTGTATCACCTCATTGAAATCGTCAGTCACAGGCACAACTGCATCGTAATTTACTGCATTGCCCATGCTACCTATTTTAAACAAGATAAAAGGCAGATACGGAAGCACATCGTAGCCACAGCGTTTTCTGAATTCCTCTCTCATATTGAACGACCAGTTGGCACCCTCGAGTTCCATACTGTCCGTAAACAAAGACCTTACATAATTTGAAAGCGGACCGATTCTGTTCTGGATAGTGTCGGACATATTGTTGAGATACTTGCTCACTGCCTCCCTGTTGAAATGATTGAGGACAGGACCGCTTGCTCCGGGAGCACCGAGAATAACCTGCAGGAAACCGGAAATTTCCACCAACGCAGCCACAGTATGCCTGCCTTCAGGAACTCTGATTTTGAAGGACCCGTTGTTTTCATACTGCATCATGTCGATGCCTTCGCTGATGCTGTTACAAGGATTCGGGTACAACCTTAAAGACAGGAGTTTCATCTTCCTTCCCTGAAATGGTGAGCTGATATTCGGGTCAGCGGAGGCGAAAATTCCGTCACGTGATATTTCATAATCGACCGGGCCGGTAACCTTTTCAGCATAATTGACGACAATGGAAGCCCGTTCATCGCCCTCAAGATATTCAGCTCCGAAAGGCCAGCCGGAACCTACTATCAAGTCGGCAATCATATCAAGAGACTTGGTTTCATCGAAAGCGACTTTGAGCATGTCAATCCACTCATTGCTGAGCCATGTCAAAGACCTTATTCCTAAGTCATCAGTATCGGAAGGAAACGCCACCGGATTAATCTCAACGCCACCGATTCCCGCTTCCTTAAGCAGGTGCAGTTCCCGTATAATCTCTTTGGGTTCCACTTTGTCACCGTTCCACCACCAGCGTACAAAAGGTCTGTATTCGGAAGTTGGATTTTGGAACAATCCATATAATTCCCTTGCACTCAGTCCCTTGTCACCAACAGCATTCACAATCTTATCAGCATTTCCAGCCACAAGTCTCATCCTCGATTCAAGCATCATACCTAACGACAGCATCAGGCTGCTTTTCAAAAAGGTTCTTCTATTCATTTCTTACAATTTTCTTTGACGTGTCAATGCTTTTATATTCTTCATTGGAAACCGCATTACGTTTCCAAACAATAAGTCCGTGGATGGAATTGAGCAGATATACAAACCACATTGCACAGAAAATCAAATTGGTAGGTGAAACTGCCTCTGCATCACCTTTCAAGGCCTTATAAGCCCATATACCCAAGGAGGAGATATTGACCAGAATCCAAAGATACCACTGGTCGGTAAAGCCTTTTACCATCATCACCATGGCAACGATATTGAAAACTGTTGACGCGGCATCGAAAATGGCAGCCTGGCCGTTAACATATTTCAGTATGAAATACAATGCAACGATGGCGGCAAGAGTTATGGAATAAGCGATTATCGACTGTCGGAGGTTCATAAATCTCGACACCACCTCATTACTGCCGTCGCTTTTCAATTTCTTTCTCCACGAGAAATAGCCTACAAACTGCATCGGCAGGAAATACAGAGAATACAAGACGGCGTTGCCATAGACACTTTCCCTGTAGCAGCAGAAAGCATACAGAGCGCACTGGATTATGCCAAACGCAAAATTGGAAATATGGCCTTTGGCGGCAAGGACAACGTTTATGACACCGCAGATTGCCGAAAGGGTTTCAATTGTGAAGAAGCTTTCAGCAAATGTAGAGTTTGGGGTGAATGATGAAGCGATTATAGTCAACGTTATGATTGTCAGCAACAAGAACCACTCGAATGGTGTGAAAAATTTCAGAAATTTCTTCATTATGGATAATTATTTTACATTGCAAATATAGGAAAATTTTTAATGAGCCCAATTGTGACAATTCCTTTGGCAATTTAAGCTCCAACCATCCACATTACGGTACAATGATTGTGTTCGAGAAAATTGGAAGATTGAAAAAAAAAGTATATCTTTGCAGATTGTTCCAAAATATTATTAGTAGTTAATATAATTATATAAATTATGGTAGAAAACAGAAGAAAACAGTTATTTCCAGATGTCACCGATGAACAGTGGAACGACTGGAAATGGCAGGTTAAGAATCGTATAGAGACGTTAGATGAGCTGAAAAAGTATGTAAAACTCACCGAAGAGGAAGAAGAGGGCATCAGAGAATCACTGAAGACTCTCCGTATGGCAATTACACCTTATTATCTCAGTCTCATTGACCAGAACGATCCGTATGACCCAATCAGAAGACAGTGTATTCCAACCATCACCGAAACCCATATATCAAAGGCCGATTTGCTGGACCCGTTAAGTGAAGACGAGGATTCACCAGTACCGGGACTTACTCACAGATATCCCGACAGAGTTCTGTTCCTTATAACCGACATGTGTTCGATGTATTGTCGTCACTGTACAAGAAGACGGTTTGCAGGGCAACACGACTGCCAGTCACCTGCCGACAGGATTCAGCAGGGCATTGACTACATCGCACGCACTCCACAGGTCCGGGATGTCCTTCTTTCAGGCGGTGATGCACTCATGGTCAATGACAACATGCTCGAATCGATAATTCAAAGACTGAGAGCCATCCCACACGTTGAGATAATCCGTCTTGGCACTCGTACTCCTGTCGTATGTCCACAAAGAATTACCGACAATCTCTGCAACATGCTGAAGAAATATCATCCGATATGGGTCAACACTCACTTCAACCATCCGCATGAAATAACTCCGGAATCATCAGCTGCGTGTGAACGTCTTGCCAATGCAGGCATACCTCTCGGCAACCAGTCGGTACTGCTCAGAGGTGTCAACGACTGCACATACGTAATGAAAGACTTGGTACGCAAGCTCGTAAAAATCAGAGTCCGTCCGTACTACATTTACCAATGCGATCTTTCTATGGGACTTGAGCACTTCCGCACACCTGTTTCCAAAGGCATAGAAATCATCGAAGCTCTCAGAGGTCATACCTCAGGCTTTGCAGTACCAACTTTCGTCATCGATGCTCCAGGCGGAGGCGGCAAGACCCCTGTCATGCCTAACTACGTCATCTCACAGAGTCCACATAAGGTGGTATTGCGCAACTTTGAAGGGGTAATCACCACATACACCGAACCTGCCGATTACGTGGGAGAATGCCATTGCCCTGAATGTGAACGAAAGAGAAAGGAAAACATTGCAGGCTTCAGCGAAGGCGTGGCCTCACTCCATGAAGGGCAAAGAATGTCACTCGAACCCACAATACTCGATAGAAAAGAAAGATTCAAATGCCGTTTATCGAAGGAATCTTAAAATATAACAGCCTTTCCATTGTAGGACTCGAAAAGAACACAGGCAAAACAGAATGCCTCAACTATACTCTTAAACGGCTACAGAACTACCCATGCTCTGTAGCCGTTACTTCAATAGGCATTGACGGCGAAACCGTTGACCAAGTTTACAAAACGCAAAAACCCGAGGTCACAATCTACGATGGCGACATCTTCGTCACCTCAGAAAAACTTTACAGACAGAAAAGAATCACCGCCAAAATCATCGACATCCTCAACTACGCATCCACTGCCATGGGACGTCTGGTTGTGGCCAAAGCCATAAATACAGGTAAAGTGATGCTGTCAGGACCACCCGACACCCACAACCTCAAACGACTGCTCAACGAAATCAAGAACAAATACAACTGCGACCTGACAATCGTTGATGGAGCATTGTCACGTCTGAGCCTTGGCGCACCAGCCGTCACAGATGCCATGATATTGGCTACGGGAGCCGCTGTTTCAATAAACATCCAGGAGCTTGTCAACAAAACTAAATTCGTCTTTAACATGATATCGCTGCCACAAGCAGATGAAAGCCTATGCGAAAAACTTAAAGACTTACCCAACGGACTTTATGCCATCGACACCGATAACGAAATTCATGACCTGCACGTAAAGTCAGCTCTTATGCTCAACTCAACCACATCCGACATCTTCAGGTACGGACATACCATTTACACACCAGGGATCATCTCTGACTCTTTGATAAACAAACTGAAAACCCAAAAGAACACCGAAAGTTTCACACTGATAGCCAAAGACTTCACAAGATTATTTGCCGCACCGGAAACCATAAGTACGTTCATGAGAAAAGGCGGTAAAATCTCCGTTGTGGAAAAATCCAACCTTATTGCAATCACTATCAATCCGTTCTCCCCTTCCGGTTATTTTCTAAACTCCGACAAAATGCGTGACGCACTAAGCAATGCCATCAACATTCCCGTTTATGATATTAAAAGAATACAATAACCAACTATGCTTCTAAGAAACACTTACAACACCCTACCGTCGTTCAAATATATGGTTGACAACCTCAATATCCAGTCACCGATAACACTGAAACACCTGCTTGACACTCCTTTCTGTTCAGATTCAACATATATCAACGACACATACGACAAAATAGAAACACTATTTAATATAATTAAACGGAACAACAAGATAATCAGCGATTTCGGGATGAAGCTATGCCAAGTCAGAGATATTGACGGCACTCTTGCAAACATCGGAAACAATACCATACTTGGCGATATAGAGTTGTTTGAAGTAAAAAGTTTCTGCATCCTCAGCAATGAAATCAGAAACATCTACAATTCGCTAAACATTGCCATAGTCAACTTCCCCAACCTGTCCGAAACCGTTGAAATACTCGACCCAGACCACACCAACATACCAAGTTTTTACGTTTACGACTCATACTCAGAGGAACTTGCAGCCATACGCAAGAAAATACGCATTGCCGTAGCTGACAAGGACAGGGACAAAGAAGAGCAGCTCCGCTTTGAGGAAGGAGTCAAGGAAGACGAAATAAGGGCTGTACTTTCACAAAAACTCAAACAACATGTCAAGCCTATCCGTGAAGCCATCAATGCCATCGTTGAACTTGACATACTGCTTGCCAAAGCGGAACAGGCATTTGACCGTAATCTGACACGTCCGGACATTGTGGGCACAGATAATCCGACATCGTTTGTAGGATTATTTAATCCGATGATTGCCTGTGCATTGGAAGAAAAGGCGTTGAAATTTCAGCCAATTGACATTACACTGTACAAAAAACCATGTCTGATAACCGGTGCCAATATGTCGGGTAAAACAGTTCTTCTGAAAACAATAGCCATGGCACAATATCTCACTCAGTACGGTTTCTTCGTTCCAGCCTCAAAAGCGTCGGTTTCATTGGTGGATGCAATAGCAATATGCATGGACGAAAACGACAACGACATGAAAGGGCTCTCGTCATTTGCCGCAGAAATATTGAAGGTGAACGAAATCGTCTCGCAAGTCAATAACGGGATTAACGCACTTGTACTGATTGACGAACTGGCACGCACAACAAATCCTGTGGAAGGTAAAAAGATAGTGAGCGCCACGCTTAATTTTCTTGACAGACATAACATAAGAGGGCTTATATCCTCACACTACAGCGATATCAGCTATCCAACAAGAAGACTGCGAGTCAAGGGACTGACCTCCATTCCTAAAGGTGTCACTCTGACAATCAACAATATCAACATGTATATCGATTATTCCCTGACCGAAATATATGACGATGACGTACCGCAGGAAGCGCTGCGCATTGCAGAACTACTTGGAGTTGACAAGGAATTCATTAAATTATGTGAGGACAGTTAACTGCTGCTTGCCAACTTCGTTTACATCAACTCACGTAAAACGCATCAGTGATATGATTAACCTCAAATTCATCATCAGATGTAAACGACACCTCTATAATATCGAAACGTGCATTCATATCCAGTCGATGCAGATGAATGTATTTGTTGGCGGAATAAATGATTTTTCTTTGTTTTTCAGTATTAACCATATTCCCCAAATTAAAAAATGGATTTTTGTTGTGGGATTTCACTTCTACAAATACCAGCTCATCATCCTTAGTACAGATGATATCGATTTCGTATCTGCCACACACCCAGTTTCTTTCAATTATCTTATAGCCAGCGAAAACCAGATAATCCGCTGCAATCTGCTCTCCGTCACGCCCCAAAAGCTGTGACTCGGTAAAATGATTTTCTTCCATGACATCAAAAATTTATCTTTCATATATTAATGACAAAAAAAGGCAAAATGTCTATCTTTGCACCTCATTATGACAAAGCCGATGATCACTGACCTATACAAGGAAACAGAACACTTCAAAAAGTTTGAATCTGCACTCACATCCGATGCCGCACATATCAGGCTGAAAGGGCTGGCAGGTTCCGCCCTCGCAGTATATTATGCCACACATATAACAGTCAGCAGGGAATGCAATCTCATCATAATGGACAACAAGGAAACAGCCTCATATTTTTTCAACGACCTCGAAAACATCTTCGAGGAAACCGATGCTGACATCGAGAAAAAACATATCCTGTTTTTCCCAAATTCCCATAAAACACTCAACACCCTTTCCGAAAAAGATTCTCTGAACGAACTGTCCAGACTTGAAGTGCTGTCACGACTTTCAAATTCATCCCGACAGGTGACCATCGTAACTTATCCAGAAGCGGTGGCTGAAAAGTCCGTGACACCACAGGATATCAAAAAGAACGGATTCAACATCCGCACATCACAAAGTCTCTCATTCGACGAGCTCTCCGATTATCTTCAGGACCACGGCTACGAGCGTGTGGATTTTGTCCTTGAACCGGGACAGTTCTCCATTCGCGGAGGCATATTCGACGTTTATTCCTTCAACAACGAATATCCTTATCGTATCGAGTTTTTTGGCGACAGCATCGAATCACTGCGCAGCTTCAATCCTGTTGACCAGCTGTCAGTAAAAAAACATAAAGGCATCACCATCATACCTGCCTTCGATGATGACATTGACAGGAAATCACTAATCGAAGTGCTGCCGCCATCTTCACGGATTCTTATCAGCGATCCCGACTTGGTCTTTTCGCACATCGAAGAGTATTGCAACAACACAGGCAACGATGAGGCCATCAATCAGGACGACTTCGCGAAATCACTGCTCAAATACAAAATAGCAGTCACAGGACTTAACAGCACTCTTAGTATTGACACGCAGTTCGATTTCGACACACAGCCTCAGCCCGAATTCAACAAAAGCTCCGAAATGTTGGTGAATTATCTTGAAGATGAGACTATTGCCGGAAAGACGATATACATCTGCTCCGAAACGGCATCGCAAACCAAACGAATCCAGAACATCATCGATGAGCTCGTCAAACAGTCGGACAACAATATCATCATAGAAGCAAAATTCATGGAATTGTCGTTAACTGGAGGTTTCATCGACAATAAAACCCTAATCACATTTCTGACTGACCACCAGATTTTCGAACGTTACTACAAATACCAGATAAAGGACAGGTTCAATAGACGTCAGGCTGCAACCATAAAAGAGTTGACTTCGCTTAATCCTGGCGATTACGTAACCCACATTGACTATGGTATCGGTCGTTTTGAAGGTTTGCAGAAAATTGTCAACGGGGGCAAGGAACAGGAGGCCATTCGTATCTCGTACGCCAACAACGACCTACTGTACGTGAACATCCATTCTCTGTACAAGATATCAAAATATTCTGGCAGTGAAGGTCATACGCCAAAGCTCAACAAACTTGGTTCCTCGGCATGGGCTACGCTAAAAAACAACACAAAGAAAAAAGTAAAAGACATTGCCAAAGAACTGATCAACCTTTACGCAGAACGCAAGGCCAATCCGGGTTTCGCATTTTCCCCCGACACATACATGCAGCACGAACTTGAAGCATCATTCATGTATGAGGACACGCCTGACCAGGTGAAAGCCACAAATGATGTCAAAGCCGACATGGAGAAGCCATATCCTATGGAACGTCTCATCTGCGGAGACGTAGGTTTCGGCAAAACAGAAATAGCTATCCGTGCCGCCTTCAAAGCAGTAAGCGACTCAAAGCAGGTGGCTGTCCTCGTCCCTACCACCATCCTCGCACTGCAGCACTACAACACATTCAAATCCAGACTTAAAGATTTCCCTGCAAACGTTGAATACATCAACCGTTTCAGAACGACAAAACAGCAAACCGAAATCTGGAACAACGTTGAAAACGGCAAAATCGACATACTCATCGGAACTCACATCCTCCTTGGCAAGAAAGCCAAATTCAAAAACTTGGGACTGCTCATTATCGATGAAGAACAGAAATTCGGGGTGTCGGCAAAGGAAAAACTCAAAAAAATGAAGGTCAATGTTGACACTCTGACACTAACAGCCACCCCAATTCCCCGTACCCTGCAATTTTCACTTATGGGGGCAAGAGACCTTTCCATTCTGCAGACACCGCCACCCAACCGACAACCAGTGCAGACCGAAGTCTGTCAGTTTGATGAAAACATCATCCGCAATGCAATCGAATTCGAACTCAACCGCGGCGGTCAAGTATTCTTCGTTCACAATAAAATCAAAACGATAGAACTCGTCAAGGACATGATTCTCAGAATCATGCCCGGTGTTTCCATCGCAGTCGGCCACGGACAAATGGACGGCAACGAATTGGAACAGATTATGATAAATTTTATTGACGGCAAATACGACATTCTGCTGTGTACCACCATCATAGAATCAGGCCTTGACATACCTAACGTCAACACCATCATCATCAACGATGCACAGAACTACGGCCTCAGCGAGCTGCACCAGCTTAGGGGGCGTGTAGGACGCACCAACAAGAAAGCGTTCTGCTACCTCATCTCTCCACCGTTTCAGACACTCACAGAAGAAGCCTCAAAACGTCTGCGTGCCATTGAGGAATTCTCCGACCTGGGCAGCGGCTTCAACATTGCACTCCGTGACCTTGACATCCGCGGAGCAGGTGACATCCTCGGTGCCGAACAGTCAGGATTCATCTCCGACATAGGATTCGACATGTACCAGAAGATTCTTAATGAAGCCATGTCAGAACTTAAACTTGAAGAGAACATACAGACTGCCAACTCAGAACTGATTGATGTCAGTTTCGCAAAAGACTGCCAAATCGATACTGATATCGAAGCACTTATTCCTGACGAATACATCTCCAGCCTGTCCGAAAGAATGCTCACATACCGGAAAATGAACGAGGTGAAGAATGATGAAGAATTCGCCATGATACAAAGTGAACTGACCGACCGTTTCGGCCCAATTCCAAAAGAAGTCAAAGCTCTATTCAACGTACTGAAAGTCAAAAGCATAGCTAGAAACCTCGGAATTGAAAAAATTCTTTTTAAAGGTGAAATACTCAAATTCTATTTCCTTCCTACTGAAAACACAGCCTTCTACCAGTCGGCAACGTGCAACAAAATATTCAAATATGTACAGCAGACACACCGTATCACAAAAATCGGCGAGAAAAATGGCAGAATGACTCTGCAGTTCGAGTATGACAAAGCGCATCCATACGATTTCCACGATGTTCTTACGATTATCAACGAAATAACTGTCACTGAAGCATAATGTCCCACAAGTGGTTCAAGATACGGAGGCGGCTTTTCTACAGATTTCACGGCAAAAATGCCTATGGCTTACATTCACCGCATGTATATAACTACTATACAACGTCTTACCTACAGACAATCCGTTCAGGACATGTTAATGTCATTGAAGATTTTCAGAAATGGTGTAGGAAAAATTTTCCCGAATGCACTTTCGTCAACTATGATTTATCCGACACAGGCGACCTTGAAAGGCTGAAAAAAGACAATAACCGCAACTTTAAGTATGAAAATGATGACAATGTTATCGTTATTTATTTGAACATCAACGAATCCCCTGCAACATTACAACAATGGAATCAGGAAATGGACACCAAGAATGCCGGACTCAGTATCGAGACGTATTATTTCGGTGCAATTTTCCACGAAGAATGGTTTGCGAAGCAGAAAATCACACTCCGGCACCAGTCCGTTTGAAACAGAGACTGAACATCGTTGATCTCCGCCACTTCGTTTGGAACATCGGTGAACGACTGGACGGCAAGAATGACTACAGAGGCTATGTCCGGACCGATTTCATTAAGAGCATGTTCCTCAACATCTTCATGGACATGAATCTTGACAGCATCCGCGACTTCAAGTTCCAACCAGATAAATGTAGTATCGTGATTGACGATCCGGATGAAAATGGTAATAGCAAGGGGTGAACATGCCAGTATTTTCAATCAGTCAATCACATTGGATAACTTGTTTGTGGAACGCTGATAATGTTTTAAATGACTGGATAATATTAGATTTTATGATTTGCTTGAACTATTCTTGTTCAGATCAAATATTATGATTACTGTTTGCAACAGATTTACGGTAATATTGCCAAAAACCCGTAATACAAACAGGCAAAAGATATCATAAACAGTTGATATATTGACTTTTCCTGAAAAAGGTTGACGTCTCATTCATCCTATCCCTAACTTGGTTTACGTCATCACTGTTCCGGTTTACAATCTTAGGCCCATATCCCTAAAACGGTTGTCACCCCCGTTCCATTACCGCGGGACAATCCAGAGTGGCTTTTGTTTGGCGGGACAAAGATAGCGGTTTTGTCCGATTTGCAGGTTTTGTCACATGGATTTTTCCAGCATCTCTTCTGCTTTCCGGCTGCAAAGATACGACAACCTTTTGGTTATTGCTCCCAAAAGTGTCAACTTTTTTCAGTTTAAGGCAGTCTACAAAATGAATCTCTTTGAACTGTTCAAACAAAAATGCAGTTGGACGGATGAAGAGGTAAAGAACAACGTCAGAGTGATATGACATTCTCACGGAAAATTGGCAGAAAAGGCAAAATATTCGTCAAGAAAAGTGGCAAAACATTTGGTTATTACGATGGAAAGCAGTAACTTTGTGCCAACAATCAGCCAAATATGGCTAAAATTTGGAAAGACATGATAGCAAACAGGGAAAAGTACGTAGAACAACTAGTTGAAGCACAGGACAATGGCCTCATAAAAGTGATTACAGGGATCCACAGATGCGGCAAATCTTTTCTGTTGAATAAACTTTTCCGCGCACGGCTCTTGGCTGATGGCGTTAGCGAGCATAACATACTGTTTTTGAATATGGAGGATTGGCGTATGCGGAAATATCGGGAAGCAGATGTCTTACTTACTCGCATAGAAGATTTCGCAGCCGACCAAAAGCAGAAATACTATGTTATCATCGATGAGGTTCAGATGATCAACCACTTTGTGGATGCGCTCAACAGTTTGCTTCACTTTGACAACATTGACATCTATGTCACTGGAAGCAATTCTCGTTTCCTGTCAACTGATGTGGCCACCGAATTTCGAGTGCGAAGCTATGAAATACATCTCTATCCACTATCATTTAGTGAATATGTGAGCGCCTGTGGTGGCACGTTGCAAGAGGCTTGGGATGAGTATTCTTTGTTTGGCGGTTTGCCGGTTCTTCTACACATAACAAACAGAGAGAGGAAGTCAGAATACCTGAGACAATTGTTTAATACAGTATATTTACGAGACATCAAGGAACGTAATCGTATAGAAAACGTTCCTGAAATAAAGGAACTGATTCGTGTGATGGCATCTGGAGTTGGGTCCCTGACAAATGTCAACAATCTGACAAACACGTTTAACAGCAAGAAGCACTTGTCATTGACCAACAAGACCGTTAACACGTATATCAAATATTTTGAAGAGTCTTTTATATTGGAACATGCCCTGCGATATGACATCAGAGGTAAACAATATATAGGTGCTCAGTCAAAATATTATTTCCAGGATATAGGTTTGCGAAATGCCTTACTTTCATTCAGACAGTTGGATCGTGGTCACGTAATGGAAAACATCATCTACAATGAACTTCGTATTCTTGGTTTCAGAGTAGATGTAGGCGGAGTTGAGGCACGCATGAGCAATGGCACGCGGACGCAGCTTGAAGTGGATTTTATTGCAGAGAAAGACAGCCGTCGCTACTATATACAATCTGCCTATCAATTGCAGGATGAAACAAAGGAAGCGCAGGAGAAACATTCCTTGCTTCAAATAAGAGACTCTTTTAGAAAAATAATAGTCGTTTCGGGCCATTATCCACCAATGCTTGATGATAATGGTATAATAACCGTGGGACTATTTCAGTTTTTAACTGACAATAACCTAATAAATCAATAAAGCTATAATTCAAGAACCAGCAGCCGTGTGAAGTACGACCTTGTAGTGGTTGACTCACAAGGCATTGAGATGGATTCCGCTAATCAGTTGAAATCTCGTAACGAGGTGGCTGTCTATACAAAGCTGCCAAATGGTTTCTATATCAATACGCCTGTGGGACACTACAACCTTGGCTGTGGTATTCCATGAGGGAAGTGACATTAAGCACATCTACTTCGTGGCTGAAACAAAAAGCTACGACTTCTAATGGGTCTTATTTAAAATGGGCGGCAACCAGCAAATAATATGAATCTCTAACGCAGTATTTATACGTTGAACCTTATATTCAGGATGTCACCATCCTCAACGACATACGTTTTCCCTTCGACGAACAGTTTTCCCTTATCCTTGCATGCCGCTTCACTGCCAAGTTCCACCATATCCTTGTATTTTAGCACTTCGGCCCTGATGAAACCTCTCTCCAAATCTGAATGTATAACACCGGCAGCTTCAGGAGCAGTCATGCCCTTATGAATTGTCCATGCCCTGACTTCCTTCGGACCTGCCGTGAAGAACGACATTAGGTTGAGCATGTCGTAAGCTCCGCGTATCATACGGTTGACGCCAGGTTCAGTAAGTCCTGCCTCGTGAAGGAACAAATTACGGTCTTCTTCAGAATCGAATTCGGCAATCTCAGATTCAAGTTTACCTGCAACGATTAGCACCAATGCATCTTTATCCTTCAATGACTCCTTGACTGCATCGGAATATTTATTGCCATTGACTGCCGAATCCTCATCAACATTGCAGACATACATCACCTTCTTGTCGGTAAGCAGCAGCAAATCCTTAACATATTTGTCATACAGTTCCGGTAAAGTATCGACATCACGAGCGTTTCCGAAATTGCTCAATGTGTCCTGATATTTTTCGAGAACTTCGATACCCTGTTTCGCATCTTTGTCGCCTGCGCTCTTGAAAGCCTTTTCGAGACGTTGGATTTTACGTTCCACAAGTTCCAAATCTCGCACCTGAAGTTCAAAATCGACGAGTTCTATATCCCTGACAGGATCAACGGAGCCTTCCACATGAGGCAGATTCGGATCATCGAAGCAACGCAAAACATGTATCAGCGCATCGGTCTGCTGCACCTCGGCAAGAAATTTGTTGCCGAAGCCCTCACCCTTGCTTGCACCCTTGGCCAGTCCGGGAAGGTCAACTATTTCGACGGTAGCCGGAACTATCTTGGCAGAATGCACTATTTTGTCAAGTTCGTTAAGCCTCGAATCAGGCACGTCTATCACACCAATATTTGAAGTGTTATTGCTGAATGCAAAATTGGTCACATCAGCCTTAGTCTTTGATATACAATTAAATATTGTAGTCTTGCCCACATTGGTAAGTCCTATTATTCCGCATTTCAAGCTCATAAGTCTATTTTTTAGTAATTTGCAAAGTTAGAAATAAATCTCTTATTAATCAAAATAATCTTGAAATTAATTAATCCGACAAAAAAAGAGTTATATCAAAATAAATAGTAATTTTGTAATTACAAACAAAAGCATACCGCTCGCAAAAGCAGAGACATACAGATATTTTATCAGAGAATAGGATTATAACATGGAAAAGAACAAACGCGTTTTGATGGCAATGAGTGGTGGAATCGACAGCAGTGTCTCCGCCATCCTGCTCAAGGAACAGGGTTATGACATTATCGGTGCCACCTTCAGGACTTTCGACAACATAACCGAAAGCTGCATAGCCCGTGAAAAAGGCTGCTGCTCAATAGATTCCATAATGGAAGCAAAGCATCTCGCAGAACAGCTCGGCTTTGAACATCATATTCTCGATGTCCGTAAGAAGTTCCGTGAGACGGTGATAAAGAACTTCATTGACGAATATCTCCAATCCAGAACGCCCAACCCTTGCGTTATTTGTAATCCTGTGATTAAGTGGGGATTACTCTTTGACATGGCCAACGAACTCGGATGCGATTACCTCGCAACCGGACATTATGCACGCATCGGAAACCAAAACGAACGATATTTTCTGCAACGCGGCAAGGACACTGCCAAAGACCAGTCGTATTTTCTATGGAAAATTCCACAGAACCTTCTGTCACGAACACTGTTCCCTTTGGGGCACCTCACTAAGATGGAAGTCCGCGAAATCGCTGCCCAACACGGCTTTATCAAATTGTCACAAAAGAAGGAAAGCGAAGAGATATGTTTCATCCCAAACAACGACTACCGCAGTTTTCTCATTGACGAAGTCCCAAACATTAACGAACTGCACAAGCCGGGTAATTTTGTCAGCACTGACGGTCGTATTCTCGGGACACATAACGGTCTTTACAACTACACCATCGGTCAGCGCAAAGGACTCGGCATAGCTCTCGGCGAACCGGCATACGTTGTGGCTCTAAGGAAAGACACAAACGAAGTCGTTCTTGGAAACAAAAACGACCTTATGAGCAATTCGCTGTATGTCAGCGACATCAACATGATGAAATACCCTTCTGTCAGCAACAATATGGAAGTGACTTGCAGAATAAGATACAGAAACAAGGGAGCCCTCGCTCATTTATTCACAGAAGACAACAGGATAAGAGTTGATTTTGCCGCTCCGGTCGAATCCGTAACTCCCGGCCAAAGTGCCGTATTTTACGAAGGGGATGATTTAATCGGCGGAGGAATCATATCCGGATAGAAACACTATATGCGGCATAATCATATGGAATATGCCGCATACGTATATTATTATTTGAAGATTAATCAACAATTGAATATTGGCTGCCGAACCACGAATCAAGCGTATCATCAGCTTTCATCTCCATCTCAATGGTGACATGTTTTTTAACGTTGTCGTAGATTACAGCAAATGAAGCCACCTCATCAAGTATTCCCAACAGATGAAAACGTTTGAATGACAGCAGATTAATCGGGAGGACTATATATGCAATTGACGAATAGATATATACTTTGTCCTTAAGAGGCACATCAGAGTCTGTAAGCACATAATATAGAAGCAGCAATGGGCGCACTGCCTTGCGGCCCAATCTTTTCGAAAGAGCCTTTATTCTGTTCAGCAAGTCTGAAAGCATTGGTGATGAAAATTCCATTTCTTCTGTATTAATTGATTATTTAGATATCATCAAACATCGTGCCATGACATTCTATGACATAATGTCGGTCAGAAGCAGCATCCTCTAACGTCCGAGACTTGTGAAATCGTCCTTGTTGAGCATGAGCCACAGTTTATCCTTCAGTGTCTCAATGTTGTATTGCATAGCTGAGGATATGAAGATACTATCGACATTCCTTGGCAGCTGGCGATGCAGTTCCCGTTGACGTTTTTCATCGATAAGGTCACATTTTGTTATAGCCAGCAGACGCGGTTTGTCGAGTAGTTCAGGATTGAACTTCTCAAGTTCTCTGAGGAGAATGCGGTATTCCTGCGACAGAGTTCTTGTGGTTATACACGGGACCATGAAAAGCAGTACCGAATTTCGTTCGATATGTCGCAAAAATCTGTGTCCGAGACCTTTGCCTTCGTGAGCACCTTCGATTATACCTGGAATATCAGCTATAACAAAAGAATTTTCACCGTGATATTGAACCATGCCGAGATTCGGAACCAGAGTAGTGAACGGATAATCTGCAATTTCAGGCTTGGCTGCCGACACCACAGACAGCAATGTCGATTTGCCTGCATTGGGAAATCCAACCAGCCCGACATCAGCGAGGACTTTAAGTTCAAGAATAATCCATTTTTCGGAGCCTTCCTCACCAGGCTGTGCAAACTTAGGGGCACGCATAGTGGAAGATTTGAAGAAGCTGTTTCCCTTTCCGCCACGTCCGCCCTTGAGTAGGACAAACTCATCTCCAGCCTGTGTCACTTCCCCCATTAACTCGCCTGTTTCAGCATCCTTTGCCACAGTTCCGAGCGGAACATCGATATAGACATTCTCGCCAGTTTTGCCTGTGCTGAACTGTTCACCGCCGTTGCCACCGTCACCTGCCGAAATATGTTTCGTGTATTTCAGATGAAGCAAAGTCCATTTCTGTGGTACGGCACGAACAATAATACTTCCGCCATTACCGCCGTCACCGCCATCCGGACCTCCAGTGGCATTGTGCTTCGACCTGAAGAAATGCTTCGAACCGCTGCCTCCCTTGCCGGAATGACAGAATATCTTCACATAATCTACGAAATTGGATTGTGCCATATCGCTATCAAAAAATTACAAACAAACTAAATTATCGCATCCACTATCTTGCAGATCTCTTTATTTATGTCCTCAATGGCACCAACTCCGTTGACTTCATACAACTTGTTCTGTCTGCGGTAATATTCCACGATAGGGACAGTCTTGGTATGATATTCATCAAGACGTTTCTTCAGAGTCTCAAGGTCATCGTCGGCACGGTGGTCTTTCTCGGCTCTTTTGGAAATCCTGTCGGCAAGCACCTGTTCGTCAACCACAATGTTAATCATTCCAACGAAAGGAACATCTTCCTTTTTCAATACGCCATCAAGCATTTCGGCCTGACGCAGTGTCCTTGGAAATCCATCGAGCAGCACGCTTTCAACGCCTGATTCCTTAGCCTTTTTCATAAAGTTGACAATAATCGACAGCACAACATCATCAGGGACAAGCTGACCGTTGTTGATAAGACCACTGACCTGTTTGCCAAGTTCGGTCCCTGCTGCTATTTCACTTCTCAATGCATCTCCTGTAGAGATGTAACCTATGTTATACTTCTGTCTAAGTATTTCTGCCTGCGTACCTTTTCCGGCACCAGGTGCGCCTGTCAATGCAAACGCTGTTAATTGTGTTTTCAATTGATATATGTTTTTATAATTACGTCCATAACCATTGTAATCAAAGCCATACCCTATTATAAAATCATTAGGTATAGACTTTCCAATGAAATCTATCTTATAGGTGCCTTTGAAGGAAGCAGGCTTAAAAAGTAGCGTTGCAATTGCAACACTTGCAACGTTCATATTCTTCAACTGCTGCAGCACATATTCTATAGTCAGCCCTGTGTCGATAATGTCTTCCGTAATGATGACATCTCTTCCTGTCAAAGGGATATCAAAGCCTATCAACTGGTTGATATGTTCAGTCGATTTGGTTCCGGAATAGCTTGAAACCTTCACAAAAGATATCTGACAGTCAAGGTGGATATTCTTCAGAAGGTCAGCGGCGAACATAAAGGCGCCGTTGAGAATACCGAGAAAAAGCGGTTTTTTCCCTTTGTATCTCTCATTGATTTCAGAAGCGACTTTCTTTACAGCCGACTGTATTTCATCTTCCCGCATATAGACATTGAATGTCTTGTCTTCTATAGTTACAGTATCCATAAGGGTATTATTTAATATTTATTCGTTCATGACTGTTGTCAGTACCACATCCCCGACAATTTTGAGACTTTTGGCATCTATGCAGTTGATGTCATCCTTCAGTGTATGCCAATTATCATGGAACAGGCCATTCGGTGAATTGAAATCCTGGTGTATTATGTCGATGGTCGGTATAATCATAATCTGATTGATAAAAACATGGTCATCGGTAACGATACCGCCGGTCTTATTGACGAAATAATTGCCATAACCGATAGCTGCTGCGTTTTTCCACACTTTATCCACAACTCGTTTCGCGAAATAGTCGGAATACTGTTCGCGCAGAAAAGTCGGATTACTGTTACCCACCATATCGAGCAGAATGCCGTAGGAAGCATCATATCCAGGGACATGCGGATTTTTCGCCCAATACTGCGCTCCAAGTCCCCACAACAATTCAGTGGAAGTGTTGGAGTTGAGTTTATAATCTTCCGTAGGTCCGTAATCTTCCATATCAAGGAATATTATATCCACTCCAGCATTCGGGCGGGAAATCGACAACTGGCGGGCTACTTCGAGCAGGACACCCACTCCGCTTGCGCCGTCATTGGCACCATCTATTGGTGTATTATGGTTTTCAGGGTTTTCATCATAGTCGGCAAAAGGGCGCGAATCCCAGTGTGCACAGAGAAGAAGACGCTTTCCGGTCTCAAGGTTGAAAGAGCCTATGATGTTCTTTGCATCGAATTCCTTGCCATCAAACACGCGTGACTTGAAGTTCTGAACGAAAACAGTGTCGCAGAATTTTCTAAGCTGTCCATACAGATAGTCAGCACAGTCCTTATGGGCCTTCGACCCTGGAACACGCGGTCCAAAATCAACCTGATCCTTGACGAACTGATAAGCCATTTCCTCGTCAAAATCTTTGAATGCCTTCACGGTTTCAGCAGGTTTTTCATTATGTGTCACCGGCTTTTGCGAATGTTTGGAATTGTTGTCACAGCCAACCATTGACATGCATATCAGAGAAATAAGTGTCAGATATAGTATATTATTCATTTTCGTCTATTTTAAAATTTCCCGAAGGTTGTAATATAGTCCAATGGTCGAACGTCTCGTCCGCTTCCATGCCGCCGGCGCCATAAATTGTCTGGTCAGGTGTCACTATTTTCACAGGCGTATCGGAAAATATCATCTTTTTGTTCTGTTCCCAACGCAGGTGTTGAGTATAAAGAGTTTCACCCGACTGATGATTGGTGAGAATCACATTACCACGTACCTCCACTATTTTTTTGCTTTCGACATTGATGCCATAATCGGCTGTAAGTGAAGTCTTAACGCTCATATCGCGTTCAAAGAAATTCACTTTCATGCCATTTTCAAACACCAGTTTATCCTGATTCAAGTAGCTCTCAACATCATTGCCAATAATAACAAAAATGATTCTGCCCTGTTCGCTGTACTTCATCTCCACGTTGTGGAATACCTCTTCAGGTATGGAATCAGAATAAGGTCCAATAACGGACACACCATTTTTTTCGCTATCAGAACATGATGATAACAAAACAATTACAATATTCAATAAACAACAAAAGCGCAGACAGCTGTAATACCATCTGCGCTTGTTTAAGTATTTCATGTTACTTTGCTGCTCTAATCTTAGTAGTCCTGTTAATCCAGCAGCCTACTGTGTAGGTGTCACCTTCCTGCAGACTGTTGAAGAATATCTTGTCCATTGACGGGAAGTAGCGTGAATAATCTCTGATAAGTGCATTAGCTTCACTGGCAACGGAGCTGTCAACCTGTTTAGCCTTTTCAAACATATCAACTGCCACCCAGAAAACTGCACCTGGAAGTTTCGGATCGTTGCAGCTGTTGTTGCTCATTGCATAGAGCTGGCCAATCAGAATATAAGGCTCACCCTTTGAAGGGTCGAATGAAGCAGCCTTAAGAGCATAGTTGCGAGCTTCAGGGAAATTGTTTTTCTGCTGATAGCAGTGAGCAAGAATAGTGCATGCCGTGTATTTCTTAGCGTCATCTTCCATGCCAAGAGATTCAAGGAGATAAACAATTGCCTTATCATAATCCTCATTTTTCAGCATAAGTTTACCAAGCATGAATGCAGACTCAGGAGAAGGGTTGAGTTTATGATACTGAATTGAAACTTTTTCGAAGAGTTTGTCGGAAGTGCAGCCTTTCTTATCCAGCATATAGGAAATCTTCTTGAGAAGATCTATGTCTTCAGGAGTTTCATTGAATTTCTTTTCATAGATAGGAATGAGGTTTTCGCAAGATGCATAAGGCTCAAAATTGCCTTCAATACCTTCACGAAGGTTGAGATATTTATCCTTTTCCTTTGTGTTGTTCTTTACATTATATTCTATTATTTCACTAATTCTGTCATAGTTGTCGATTATTACAGACTTTTCTGCCAGTCCTTCCTGATACATCTGTATTGATACTTTGAAGAGAGCGTCAAGGACAGCATCGGAAGAGTTATTCTTCTCAAGTGCGACTGACCGGTCAAGAATGTCATATATGTTCTTCAACTCTTTAGGTCTGTATTTCATATAATCAAGACCTTTTCTGCCGAGGACATAGCCTTCTTTACCCATATACATCGCACGTTTGTCGTATATCTGCATTATGGTATCGATATAAGCTTCTGCCTCCTCTGCTGTAGCGGCATTTTTGGCATAATTTGCCATAATTGTGACACCGTCAACGTATGTGTTCAGAGAAGCCTTTGGACCATTTTCATAAACCCATTTCCAATAATGGTAAGACTGGTCGAAACCTCCTGCCGGGAACTTGCCATCCTTCCACTGTTTGAAAGCCTCTCTGTAAAGAGATAGGTTAGTAACGCAGGTAACACTGTCATTACCGTATTTAGGTAAAGCCTTGATACTGTCATTAACTTGTCCCATTGAGATAAAAGGAACCAAAGCTAAAATCGATATTAAAAGTTTCGTTTTCATTTTGAATATTGAATTTTATTTATACTTCACTCTATAAAACCAAGTATCATACAAAGAAAATGCCAAAGTAGCCTTAATGTAAGTTTCTTGTATCATTTTTCCGCTTCTTTTTCCACGGTTACCCACATCAATTGAAAGGTTAACCGTTGATGCTGAGCGAATTATAGGGAAACATGCCCCTACTGTCACGCCAAACTGATTTATGTTGTTCCCATCGACGGTATAGAAGCATTTTTCGAAATGAGCTCCCATTCTGTACTTTATCCATTTGAAATAGCTCGACACTGACGAACTACGTGGAGAATGCTCATAGCCAAGTGCTATCTTGTAAGAATCATTATATGTGCCGGCATCAATTCCGTATGCCTGGAATTTGGACCATTGCTGCCATTCGAAGTTACCGAGGATTTTAAAAGAGTTAAGTTTCTTGAGCATAAAGCCTCCACCTATCTTCATAGGTAACACCACCCCGCCGTTGCCTCTGTACAGTGAAACCGTATCTCGAAGCACTTCGATGTTGTTTGTTTCAGTATATGTATATGCAGCCTTATACTCAGTTGAATTGAGTTTCATCGTAGGAGCATAAGTCGCACCGAGACACAGTGACATCGAAGTGGAAAGCTTTGCATTGTACTGAATACCGGCATTAGTGTAAAAAGAGCTGACATTCAACTCATCAAGCTGTTTGACGCAAAAGAAATATGTTGAATCTGGATAAAGAAGAGAATGGCTTCTGACAAGATTTCCAAATATGTAGGATGCGTTTGCACCTATAGACACAGGACCTATCTCTATGCCTAATCCGAAATATGCATTGCTGAGACCGCCTTTACCCACATAACCGAGTTTCATTTCGCCTATTAAAGTATCCGTCACCGTCTGGGTTATGGAATAACCGAGTTCGGAAAACGGGACCAATCCAGCGCTCGCCTTAATGAACTTGCAAATAGGGAATCCAACATTAACATTGTTCAATCCGCCGTAGGTATAAGATGACTGTTCCCTGACGGAAAAAAAAGTTCTCGAATCTATTGATATACCTGCATCCAGGACAAACGACAAAGTATCAAAGGCAGTATATGACGCCGGATTGTCGGTATTAATCACCATATAATCTCTGAAAGCAGCGGAGCAGCCTCCAAGAGACCTTAATGCAGCATTCGTCGGACCTGAAATATTCCCAAGTCCGAAATTCGAATACGGTGAATAACTGGTCTGCCCTTTCACATGCAGACCAGCTGTCACCAATAACAACAATATCAACAGTTTAAAACTCTTCAAACTTTTCTTTTAATTATTTAAACCTAACTTGCAAAGTTCGTAAATATTCTGATATATATATATTAAAAAACATTAATATGTCTGCAACTTGAGTTCACCGTAATGAACCATAAGCGCATTTGAAGCAAGAGCGCCCATTTCGTCTTCGCCAGGATAAGCGGTTACAGGTGCTATGAACTTTACCATATCAGCAATGTAGTTCACAATATATTTTGAATATGCAATACCGCCGGTTATAAGAATGCCGTCAACATCTCCCTTGAGGACTGTTGCCATTTCTCCGATGGTTTTGCCGACCTGATATGACATTGCATCTCTTATCAGCCTGCATTTTTCATCACCTTTGTCTGCTCTTTCATCAAGTTCAAGAGCGCTATTGGTACCAATATGACCAACAAGTCCGCCTTTGCCTTTAATAAATGTCTGTATTTCTTTCTGGGTGTATTCACCGCTGAAACAGAGTTTTACAAGTTGTCCGGCAGGCAATGTGCCTGAACGTTCCGGTGTGAACGGGCCTTCGCCATCGAGAGCATTATTGACATCAATGACCTTGCCTTTGCAGTGTGCGCCGATGGAAATGCCACCACCCATGTGTGCTATGATAAGGTTGAGGTCTTCGTATTTTTTACCGAGTTTCTTTGCATGCTGACGACCTATTGCCTTCTGGTTCAGTGCGTGGAATATTGACTTCCTTTCGAAAAGCGGGTGACCGGAAATCCTTGCCACATCCTGTAGTTCATCGACAACGACTGGGTCAACAATAACAGCTTTCACATCTTCGTTGCCATGTTTGATGTTGATATCATCTGCTATTTCATCTGCTATAAGTCCGCCAAGGTTGCTTGCGTGTTCACCCTGACGGCAAGTCAGCAGGTCATCCTTGAGGTCATCGCTCACCTCATAGACACCACTTGGGATAGGTTTGATCAATCCGCCGCGTCCGACTATCATATTGAGCGAATCCACAGGTATTCCGGCTTTTTCAATTTCACTTACGATAAGTTTCTTTCTAAAATTAAACTGATCGGTTACTCTTTCATATTTGGATATTTCCTCAGAAGAGTGTCTGAGTGTTTTTATGAATATTTCCTTGTCATCATCATATACGGCAATCTTTGTTGATGTTGACCCGGGGTTTATTGCTAAAATTCTAAACATAGTTATTATCTGAAATATTGGTTACTAACTATTCAGGCATTCAATACATGCCATTTCTATACAATAATATTTTGATTTTTCGCTTTCGCTGCGTGACATTACGACCACAGGTTTTTCGGTACCCTGAATCAGACCGCCAAGTTCACCGTCTGCGAAAAGCATGAGCCCTTTGTAGAAACTGTTACAAGCCTCAAGGTTGGGAAACAGAAGAATGTCGGCATCACCGTTTATCGGTGTGTCAACGCCCTTGATTTCAACGCTGTTCCTATCACATGCGAGAAAGATATCAAGCGGACCGTCAATGATGCAGTCTGGCAACTGTCCGCGTTGAACCATCTTGCACATTATTGCATAGTCCTGTGAATCAGAAATTCCCTTGCTCACCTTCTCTGAAGCTCCTATCAAAGCCACTTTCGGACGATTGATACCAAAACGGTTAGCCATTTTCACAGCATATTTCAACATGGCAATCTTCTGGTCAAGATCGGGGAAAGGAATTACAGCAGTATCGCTTATAAACAACAGCTTATGATATTTCGGGACCTCTATGGCACAGACATAACTCAACACTGCCTTTGGTTTCATCAGGCCTTTTTCCTTGTTAAGGACAGCATGAAGAAATTTGTCGGTACCGATAAGACCTTTCATCAGAATGTCAGCCTCATCGTTTTTCACCATTGACAGAGCAATGTCCATAGCTTTGGAATCACTTTTCTCATTTATTGTTTCAAAGAGGTTACCGTTGAGGCCATCAGCTTTCACAATATCGTTAATCTGTTGTTCGTCTCCAACGAGAATTGGATGTACAAATCCCTGATTTGCAGCCTCATGCAGGGCATGAATCGTATTTGAGTCATGCCCGCACGCCACTGCTATCTTAAATTTCTGATTCTTACTTTTGAGAAAGTCAGTCAGTTCCGTTAAAGATCTGATAGGTTCCATTATGCGAGCATTGCAGCTATTGCAATTGAATATAATTTAGTGTTGACTGTATCTCCACGTGATGATAGGATACACGGGCATTTTGCACCTGCCACAAATGCACCCAGTTCAGCCTTGCATAACTTTGTGCTTGTCTTGTAGAAGACATTGCCTGTCTCGATGTTCGGGAACAGCAGACAGTCGGCATCGCCTGCAACAGGGCTCTGAACACCCTTTATCTCAGCACTTTCCTTGTCGATAGCCACATCGAAAGCCAAAGGTCCATCAACGATGGCTCCCTTTATCTGACCTCTGTCTGACATCTTTGAAATGATAGCGGCATCAACGCAAGCCGGCATTTTTGGCAGCATCTGTTCAGTTGCAGCAATGGCTGCCACCTTAGGCTTGTCAATGCCGAGAGCATGAGCTGTACGAATAAGATAATTGGTTATAGCTATCTTCTGGTCAAGGTCCGGAGCCGGAATCACAGCGACATCACCCACTATGAGGAGTTTATGGTATGCCGGATTCTCGATAACCGTTACATGGCTAAGCACAGCCTTAGGTGGAACAAGCCCGTTTTCCTTGTTGAGAATAGCTCTCATATATCTGTCGGTACTCAGCGTGCCTTTCATCAAAATATCACCCTCACCCTTGTTTATCATATCGACAGCCTTTGTTGCAGCCTTTGTGTCAACAGGCTCATTTACAATGTCAAACAACGAAATGTCAATATTTTCACTTTTACAAACATCGGCAATTTTTTTCTCATCGCCAACAAGCGTTGCACTTACGATACCTTTTTTTACCGCGTTATAAATTGCCCCAATAGTATGAGAGTCACAAGCATATGCTCCTATAATTCTCTTGGTAGGACGTGATTTCAATTCATCAAAAAGATCATCTAATTTTTTTATCATGATTTTGCATATTTAGGGTTATTAATTCCATTTAAAAGTCAAATCCAAGTTTCACCCCAGCTGACAACACCACGGAAAAACCGTCATTGAACATGAGATATCCATAGCTGGTATATGAACCAATGCCATATCCCAAACCACCGTAGAGATCAAGGATGAAACCGCCGAAATTCCACTGGTAACCACCTACAGCCATCAACGAGTACGACATCATAATCTTGTTTACATCCTTAAAACTTCTTACATTATAATTATCATCATAAACATATACTCTTTCAAGTTTATTGGCATAACTGATAGCAAATTCAGGTTTTATATAACCACCCTGCAATATCGAGCGATACTTGTCATTCAGATTGTATGTGCGTCTGGTACCCATAAACTTATAGCCGATAGTTGCCATAAAACCTTTCGGCTCGTATGTGAAATCCCATTTCTCGGCAACGTCGTCGTATGCATCTCTTCCAATACCGATATAACCGGCTGTGATTTCAATTGACTTGGTAGGGGAAAATGCATGTTCGTAAGCGATTTCCACCACATTCCATATTGGTGACAGTACATTTAATTTCAAGGCATTGCGCTTTGCATCCTTGTAATATTCCTCTTCAGTAACGAGGTCATTCATAGAAAGAACAACTCCACCTTCGTATTTTATCATATCTACTTGCGACTTGTCAATCCTCAACTTTGCGTTACTATTAGGAAGAGTATAGAAAATAGTTGTCCCTTCTATTTCATTAACTTCACATTCGATAGGCTCATTATTGCCTACGAGATAAATCTTATCTTGAGAAAAGGCTGATACACAAAACATTACAAGTACAGCCATTAAAAACAGTCTTAATTTTCTTTCTTTCATTTCATTCATTTTTTATTAAATATAATAATAATTCACTTAACTGACAATGTATTTAAAAACTAAACTGCAAAGATACAACTTTTTGTCAATAGTATGTGATTTTAACATCCTTCATAAACACTTCGTCAAGCAGTTTTGCGATACGTTTCACGATAGTTCTGCGTATTTCAAGTTCCACTGGCAATTCCGGATCCTGATGTGCTGAGTTAAGACTTGTCCCTACAAGAAAATGAACCATGTCGGATTCGTGGATGATTGAAACTATTCTGCCGGCAGGTCCCGCATCTGCATCGGGCGAATTGCTGCTGTCCTGTTCAAGCAGATTATAGACCTTTGTAAGAGTCAGTATGCCTTCTGTCACAATTCCGATACCTGGCATTATATGCAAAGGTGGCAAGTCTGGGTCAACAACTGCATTTCTGTCGGTTTCGACATTCAAATTCAGGTATTTGGCTATGATTTTAGCAGTTGTTCCTCCGCAGATTATCTTTTTACCTTTAAAGTTCTTCAAAGTCTGCACATATTCCACATCACGTGACTTGTCATAAGGTGGTCCTGTGCAAATCATACATTCGCGCGGATTTCTGAAATATATCGAAACACAGCTCATATCGTCTTTCGACACGTAACCGTCATTTCTATGAGCCTGGTTCACCACTTTCTGAGCAAGTTCGCTGGCAGAAATGTATGGATTGTTCATCATCAGCTGCAACACATATTCCTTGACTTTTTCAACCGGCCATCCCACATTGTTGTTGAGGATTCCAAGACCTGACTGCACAATGCCGTCAGAGCCGAATATGATTCTGTCACCATTGCGCGGGATAAACGTGGTCATCTTCAACACCTTGCCCTTATTTCTTTCAGTATCCATTACCAACTTTGACCATGGTATGTCAAGCTCTTCAAAACCGCGTAAAATCAGAGCATGAGGATTGTCATACTCCATCACCTTGACAGAGCCTGCAAAATCAATATCGACAATTGTAAAGGTGGAATAACTCGTTGATGTCTCAGCATTTACCGGCAGCGTATTCATTATTATGTCAGCAATCCTCTCAAAGTCCTTATGTTCCTCTGTGAAATTCAATGCGAATGAAGATGTCAGGGTTGCCATAACATTAGCCTTGACGCCATGTCCCATGCCATCGGAAAGCACGATTATCATTCTGTTCTCCGTTTTTATGCGCTTGACTCTGAACACATCGCCACAGATATGCTCGCCGTTGTAATTCCGTTGTTTGCAGAACACTTCCACAAAAAAGTCCCTGCTTTTTACCGGTACGGACTTTCTTCCAATTGTATTTATTGTCTGGGATTCCATCTTGTCCTACTTATTATCCTCGCCTTTGCCGCCAATAATCTTATACGAATTGATGACTGAATTCAGCATTTTTTCAGTTTGTGATGCACCTTCACCAAGAAGGAATCCTATTTTCTGCACCATTTCCAGGTTTTCGTCTATCACATCATTTATCTTCTTGATAATCTGCTCTTTCTGTATTCCGGCAGAATGCATGTCACGAAAAATGCCACCAGCCATCCTGCCTTCACCTATTGGGAAAATGGAAATATTGTAGAATTTTTCATCTATGATGATATCCTTATTGCTGATTACTTTATTGGCATTCAGCACATTATTGAAAAGATCGACAACTTGCGGCGGCATAAGTGCATCGAAGGCCGCACCGACAAGTTCAGGAATCACCTCGGCTATCTCGGCAGCATCTTCGCCAAGCATATTCACAAATACACTGTTGGTTTTCACTATCGACAATTCCGAATCCACAACAACCACAGCAGAATTGAGATTGTCAAGCAATATATTCATCAGTTGGGCCTCTGTATCGAGTCGTTCAACACTTTCATGGAGCTTTATTTCGTTATCGTGGAATCTGTCTCTTTCAGCCGTCAGCTGTTCTTTTTCCCTTTCAAGGTTGGCAAGAAGCTTTTCACGATTTTCGACCTCATAGAATGTACAGTCGGAAATATCAACATGACCTCTGGCGACGTTGGTCGCAAAATCGAAACAGGAATTGAAACCGCAGAGACGGCAACCGCTGGTGTTGTGGCCGATTCTATCCAGCACTTCTTCAATTTTCTCCTTAGCAGGTTCCGGGGTTCTCTGGTCATCAACCACAAAAGAAGTCTTCAGATCGACATTTGAAGAGTCCCTAAGCCATTTCTTCCATAGATCAATATTGAGCATCTCGCAGCGTTTCTTCTCATAATTTCTTACTGCATTGTCGCTCATGATAAAGTTGCCGCCGGTTGTTCCTGGACCAAGAGAGCAGCAGCGACAATAAATCAGGTTGAAATGTTTTTTCACCTTGTTTATTTCATTGGCGAAAGTCTTAACAGCATCAAGAGACGTGCGTCCGGCCGCCATTGAAAAGACTGGGCTATCTTCACATTCAGCAGCATACAGAAGGCCGTCAACCAATGGGTATCGTGCTCCCCTGTTGCCATACGGCTCATCGAAATCGTCAAACTTCACTTTGAGTTCCTGGATGTCAGACTCATTGAACATTTGTCGCAGTTCCCTGAAGGTGATATTGGCATCTATATATTTCTCCTCATTATAAAATTCTTCATCCTTACTCGCAATACAAGGTCCCACAAAAACAAATTTTGTATCCTTGTCGTATTTGGTCCTCAGATATTTCGCCATAGCTATGGAAGGTGAAACGAAAGGAACAAGGTTGTCTATCAAGTCGGGATGGAATTTGCGGACATAGTTGACAACAGCCGGGCAGGTAGAAAAGATATAATATTTACCTTGGTAGTTGTTAATCAAATCATTATACTTTTCCGCAATCATATCCACGCCGAAAGCGACTTCATGGACATTGGAAAAGCCCAATGATTTTATCATGGCGACAAACTTACGGTAGTCGGTGATGTCTTCAAATTCGCCGGATATTGACGGGTCAAGCAGTGCAACTGTCTTGTGGCCGGCTATAAGATTTTTTACCTCATTAATTGAGTTTCTGAACTTTACAGCATCATTGGGACAGTACACAAGACAGTCACCGCAACCTATACAGCGGTTGGGGTCTATCCGGTAAGCATTACCTGAATTTCCTGATACGGCGCTGACTGGGCATACCTTTGTACATACCGGTACTGCACAGTTCACGCATCTGTCGGAATCGATTCTGAAAAGCGGTGTTGGTGGATGCGGTAATTGTTGATTCATAATGGAATATATGTATTATAATTGCCTGATGTACCTGTCAATTGCAGCGGCAGCTTTCTTGCCGGCGCCCATAGCGAGGATAACAGTGGCGGAACCGCTGACGACATCACCGCCGGCGAACACGCCCTTGCGTGTTGTCTGTCCGTTTTCATCAGCGACAAGACAGTTCCATCTGTTGGTATCCAGTCCAGGTGTGGTTGACGAAATCAACGGATTGGGCGATGTTCCCAAAGCAACAATCATCATGTCAGCATCCAAGGTGAATTCGGAACCTTCTATGACGACAGGTCTTCTGCGTCCGGATTCGTCCGGTGCACCAAGTTCAGTTTTAACGCACACCACCGATTTCATCCAGCCCTTTTCATCACCGATAATTTCAACAGGATTGCACAACAAATTAAATATAACGCCTTCTTCCTTGGCATGATGCACTTCCTCAGCTCTCGCCGGCAACTCCTCTTCCGAACGTCTATATACGACATGCACTTCGGCTCCAAGACGCAAAGCGGTTCTGGCCGCATCCATCGCGACATTACCACCACCGACAACCACAACTTTCCTACCGACATAATTCGGGGTTTCATAACCCTCACGATAAGCATTCAGAAGATTGTTGCGTGTAAGAAATTCATTGGCAGAAACTACGCCGCACAAATTATCTCCTTTGATATTCAGAAATATAGGTAATCCGGCACCAGTTCCGATGAAAACCGCCTCATAGCCTTCATTGTCCATCAAATCGTCAATTGAGACAGTTCTGCCGACAACAACATCCTTTTCGAATTTGGCACCAAATCTGCGTACATTTTCAATTTCGCTTTTCACTACCGTATCCTTTGGCAGACGGAATGATGGAATACCATAGACAAGCACACCGCCGTATTCATGCAAAGCCTCAAATACTGTCACGTCATAACCTTTCATGAGCAGTTCCTTTGCACATGTTATTCCGGCAGGACCACTGCCTATTACTGCAACTTTGTGACCATTTGAAGGTGCCGGTGTACCGAGAGATATATTGTGCTCCCTTGACCAGTCGCCAACAAAACGTTCAAGTTTGCCGATAGCGATCGCCTCGAATCTTTTTCCCATAACACAACTGCCTTCACACTGGGTTTCCTGCGGACATACTCTGCCGCATACCGCAGGCAAAGCCGAATCTTTGGCTATAATCTTTGCAGCCTCCTCAAAATTGCCGGCAGCAACTTCCTTGATAAATTTTGGAATATTGATTTCCACAGGACAATTCCTGACACACTGAGGATTCTTGCACTGCAAACAGCGTCTTGCCTCTTCCATCGCTTCCTCGGCATTGTACCCGAGACAGACCTCATTGAAATTATTAACTCTTTCTTCAGGTTTCTGTTCCAATATCGGCACACGTTTCTTCTTATCACGGGCTTCATCCGAAACACCGCCTATAAAGCATTCGTGACCTTCATTACGTTCCTCATCCTCAAGGACTTTCCGTGTTTCATAGTTGTCATACATCGCCTGACGCTTCATCGCGTTGTCGAAATCCACCAAAGCGCCGTCAAATTCAGGACCGTCAATGCAGGTGAACTTGGTCTTTCCGTTAACAGAAACACGACATGCACCACACATTCCTGTTCCGTCAACCATAATGGAATTCATACTCACCACACTGTGAATGCCTAACTCCTGAGCGGTCTTTACAGCAAACTTCATCATTATCATCGGGCCTATTGCCACAACCTCATCGTAATGCTTCCCGCCCTCAACCAACTTGCGGAGCAAATCTGTAACAAGTCCTTGATTTTCGCCAGAATTATCGTCAGTTGTAATATACAGATTTGAAACTTTCCTCAATTCATCGACATAAAAAAGCATCGATTTGGTTCTGGCACCGATTATACAGTCAACCTTCACACCATGTTCATAAAGCCACTTGACCTGCGGATAGATAGGTGCAATTCCAATGCCACCGCCAATAAACACATAGTTTTTCGACTTGCGCCGTTCATCTGTGAGATAATAGAAATCAGATGGTCTGCCAAGCGGTCCCACTACATCTTCCAAACTATCACCAACATTCATCTCACTCATCGCGCGGGTCGTATTTCCTACAACCTTATAGACAAGGGTAACAGTGCCTTTATTAACATCAAAATCGCTTACAGTAAGCGGAATGCGTTCACCTTCCTTATCAACTTTCACAATCAAAAACTGTCCAGGCAAAACTGATTGTGCAATACGAGGTGAATTGATAACCATAAGGCATGTATCATGCGTGAAAAAGTGTTTGTGAAGTATTTTGAACATATCTTTAACTATTTTATGAAAAATGCAAAATTAAAATTTTTTTTAAATACTTTTGCAAAAAATGGTTATATGAAGAAAGTACCACATACATACGTGATAATATTCTCAATTATCATCATCAGTGCAATATTGACCATGATAATTCCAGCGGGAGAATTCGAACGCCAATCGATAAATATGCCCGACGGCAGCACTCGCAGTGTGGTAGTGGAAGATTCATTTCATTTCGTGGACCAATCGCCGCAGCTTTGGGAGATATTCACTTCATTCGCAAAAGGGTTCCAATCACAGTCTCACATCATTATCTTCATACTCCTCATCGGTGGCGCCTTCTGGATTCTTAATGCTTCAAACGCTCTGAGTATCGGAATAAACACATTCTGCAATTCAGTGGTAAAACTTGAGAAATACAAATTCCTGAAAAAAATCGGTGTCAACAACATCATATTGACACTGATAATGTTGATTTTCAGTCTGTTCGGAGCAATCTTCGGTATGAGTGAGGAAACCATTGCGTTCATTGTGATTTTCATCCCACTTGCAATCTCCATGGGCTATGACTCCATAACCGGTCTCTGCATAGTTTATGTCGCCGCACACCTCGGTTTCGCAGGAGCAATCCTAAATCCGTTCACCATAGGAATCGCACAGGGAATTGCAGGCATTCCACTGTTTTCAGGAATCGGATACAGAATATTTTGTTGGCTGATTATCAATATTATAGGATTTGCATTTATATTAATGTATGCCAACAACGTCAAGAAGAACCCAAAAAAATCACCGATGTATGATCTGGATGACTATTGGCGCAAACAGCAATTTAACCCAACAGAAGAAATAAAATACTTCACTCCGAAATCAGCATGGATTTCATGGGCTGTGATGTCAATATTATTGGTGATTATTTCCATAATATTTCCAATAACGGCAATGAAAATAGGTTCTGCGGAGCTTACATGGCCAGCTGTTCCGACAGTTTCAGCCTTACTTGTCATCTCCGGATTCTTCGCCCTACGCAAGTCAGTGCATTTCTACATACTTGACATGCTGCTGTTTACAGTCATATATCTTATCATCGGAGTAATGGGATACAACTGGTATGTTGTTGAAATAGGTGCGTTGTTTTTTGCAATGGGGATTTTTTCCGGAATTGCAGCAGGATTTGGAGCCAACGAAACCGCCAAACTGTTTGTATCCGGTGCCAAGGACATCCTTTCAGCTGCAATGATAGTCGGTCTTGCAGGCGGCATTATCATAATACTCAATGATGGTAAAATTATTGATACAATAATGTACTATCTGACAGGGACCATGAAAAACGTCGGCAAAACCTGGTCTCTCGGTATCATGTATGTCATCCAGACCGGTCTTAACCTCATAATGCCATCAGGCTCGGCAAAAGCGGCACTGACCATGCCAATCATGATTCCTTTCTCTGATTTGTTAGAGATTTCACGACAAGCTACGGTAATGGCATTCCAGTTCGGTGACGGATTCACCAACATGATAACCCCGACATCAGGAGTGCTGATGGGTGCTTTGGGAATGGCGAAGATACCATACGAACGCTGGTTCAAATTCTTCTGGAAATTCATAGTAGTAATGTTTTTCCTCGGTTTTATCCTGCTGATACCCACTATTAAATTACAATTAAACGGTTTTTGATATATGCAAAAAAAGAAAGAGTTCATCAAAAAGCCTGAATACCCTGGTGGCAAGGAGGCTCTGAAGAAATACATCCACGATAATCTGAGATACCCCAACGATGCTCTCGAAGCCAAGATTCAAGGTGTTGTGGCTGTTTCATATGAAGTTGACGATGACGGCAATGTGGTTTCATCAAAGATTATCACAGGACTTTATCCTTCATGTGATGAAGAAGCGCTTCGTCTTGTCAACTCTCTGAAATACTGCCCAGTACGTAACAGAGGGCTTAGAATCAAATCAAATTTCAAGATAAACATCTTCTTCCGCATCGACAAAACAGAGAAACAGTTGCTTGAAACAATAAACATTCAATACACTTACGTCACAACCCCGAAAAAGGACAGTGACAATAATGATGACAAAAATAAAGGTGAAGTGTACAGTTATTCGATAACCTTTTAAAGCACAAAACTATAACAGAGAAAATGATGAAAAAAATAACAATACTGATAATTATGGCGTTTTCCATTTTGGAAAGCATGGCGCAGCCAAAGGTAATTGCGCATAGAGGTTACTGGAAAACTGAAAATTCAGCACAGAACTCGCTCACATCGCTGAGAAAGGCAGCAGAAGCAGGCTGCTACGGCTCTGAATTTGACGTGATTCTGACTGCCGATGACGAATTGGTTGTCAATCACGATGATAAGTTCAAAGGTGTCGTAATACCCGAAGCGACCGCTATGGTTGCCACAGCAATAGTGCTCAGCAATGGTGAGCATCTGCCAACCATAGACCAATATTTTTCAGAAGCATTGAAGTATCCCGACCTGAGACTTATCCTTGAAATCAAACCATTAAAGACCACGGAACGTGAGATGAAGGCTGTAGAACTCACCGTCGCAAAACTGCGCGAATACCGTCTCCTCGACCGTACAGACATCATTTCATTTTCGTTGGATATATGCAAGGAGGCAATAAGATTGCTTCCCGATACAAAAGTCTATTATCTCAACGGAGACCTCAGTCCGCAGGAGCTCAAAGACTTAAACTTTGCCGGTGCCGACTACAACGGGTTAGTTCTGAAATTCCATGAAGAATGGATTAAAGAATGCCACAACCTGGGATTAGAAGTTAACGTCTGGACCATCGACAACAAACCGGATATGCGGTATTTTATAGAACAAGGGGTGGATTACATCACTACAAACTATCCGGAGAAACTGATGACGACTTTGTTGACGATCGGTCAATAATGCATATCAGTCCGATAACAGTCAATGCACCATTGAGCAATATCTTCTCGAATCCGAAAGAATAATTCCAATAGCGCGGGCTGATGTAACATACGATATAAGTTATCACCGGTGCGAGAATTGCAACAACCGGCACATACTTGTCACGCAACTTTGACCTGCTGCACAAACCGAAAGCAAACAAGCCAAGAAGAGGTCCGTATGTATATCCTGCAATATCGAAGATTGTTGTTATAATCGACTGGTTGTTAAGTGCTTTGAATGCAAGCATCAGCAATATCATGATAAATGCGAATGAAAAATGAACTTTCGTGCGAAGTTTCTTCTTTTCCGATTCAGGAAGATCTGCTCGTTTGCCTTCAAAACCGAGAAAGTCAACACAAAAACTTGTCGTCAGAGCAGTCAGCGCACCATCACCGCTGGAATAGGCAGCAGAGATGAGACCAATGAGGAAAACTATTCCTGCCACAGGGCCAAGATGATGAAGCATTATTTCAGGAAACAGCTGGTCAGTGCTTGCAGGAATAGGAATACCCTGCGATTCAGCCATGATGTAGAGTGCAACACCAAGTATCAGAAACAGAGCAACAACAGGAATCATCGTCAGACTCATCGAAATGATATTCTTCTGTGCAGATTTCAGATTCCGGCAACTCAGATTCTTCTGCATCATATCCTGGTCGAGACCATTCATTGCTATGGTTATGAAAATGCCGCTGAGGAACTGTTTCATGAAATAATACCTGCTGCCGACATCGGTGATTATCAGTTCGGAATATGGATGATTGAACACTTGTCTGAGCAGACCTCCAAAGCTGATATTCAGCAATTTGGCAATAAATACAAAACACAATATCAGCGACAATATCATAAATGTTGTCTGAAGAGTGTCGGTCCAGATTACGGTCTTGATGCCACCTCGGTATGTATAAAACATTATTAGTCCGATGAAAATCACCGCTGTGAGAACAAAAGGCAAATTCCATTCCTTGAAAATGAACGTATGGAGTACAAATGCAACAAGATACAGGCGTCCGCCGGCACCGAGCAGCTTGGAAATGATGAAAAATGTGGAACCCGTCCTGTATGAAATGTTCCCATAACGCTGCTGCAAATAAGTATAAATGGTGGTCACATGCATTTTGTAGTATATCGGCAACAGAACGTATGCTATCACAAGGTAGCCAATCATATTGCCGAAAACGACCATAAGATACGACATGTGCGAATTATAGACATCGCCAGGGATAGATATGAACGTGACTCCTGACAGCGATGCGCCTATCATGCCGTATGCGACAAGCGGCCACGGCATCTTTCTCTCACCGACGAAAAACGTGTCGGTTTTAGCCTTCTTAGATGTGAAATACGAAACAACAAATAACGCAATCGTAAACGATAAAAAAGCAATAAGTATTAACCAAGTTGGCATTGTCAGTAACTGTTAATGATTAAACAAATCGGCAAATTCTCTGAGATTACTGCAGCAATAGTCTGCACCGGAGTCATCCTCATCGGAACCTATATATACTGTATTCATTCCCAAACGTTTGCCAAAGACAATATCTGTTATTCCATCCCCCACCATCACACTTTCCTTGAAGTCGATTTCAGGAAAATCATGCTTGGCCTTCAACCCCATTCCAATATCGGGTTTTCTGTCGGGATGATGTTCACTTGCGAGATAAGGACAATAGTAGATTTTAGTCATCTTCCCGCCATGACTTTCGATTTCATCGGTCATATTCCTGTGAATCTCGGCCAGAGCATCTTCGGTCATCAGGCCTTTTCCTATTCCTTGTTGGTTGGTAATCAAGAAGATATAATCGAAATGTTTTGCAAGAATTGACATCGCATCAAGAACTCCGTCGATAAAGGCAAATTCCTCCTTACAAGTCACATAACCGCCTATTATTCTGACATTTATCACTCCATCTCTATCGAGAAAAAGATATTTGCATTTAGTTATTTCAGTTGGGACCAGTTCCATGATTGAATCTTATTATAATCTTCAGGAATTCCAATATCAATGAAATCTGAATCAAATGGCAACCCCATAACTTTCAGGCCATCAGGATTTTCCAACAATTCTTTCTCGAAGGAAAATCTTTCAGGGAAGTCGTTAAGGATATTTTTGTTGAAAAGATAAATACCACCGTTGATATAGCCTCCATCCTTTATCAAACCTTTCTCACGAAACGCCACGATGTTGCCTTCATTGTCTATTTCAACGCCGCCATATCTTGACAAATCATCCATATACTTGAGAGCCAGCAGAATATCAGGATGATATTTTTCATAAAAGGAATGGAATTTTTCGATATTGATATTAAAAAAAGAGTCACCGTTAAGGACAAGTGCATCTTCGCCACACATTAAAGATGTTGCGAATTTAATGCCGCCGCCTGTCCCCAGCGGATGGTTCTCAATTGCATATTTTAGTCTGATATCGTTGTAACAGTCGCCAAAATGCCTAATCACCACATCATGAAGATAACCCACAGACAGAATCACGTCATTTATTCCAGACTGTTTGAGATAGTCAAGCTGATATTCGAGGAAAGGACGGTTCTGAACTGGAGCCATAGGTTTGGGCAAATCACTCACAACTGACTGCAAACGAGTTCCGAAACCACCGGCAAGAATTATGGTATCCATTACGCAAACAGTTCCTTTTCAACAAGTTCACAGATGATATGTCCAATCATAATATGTGCTTCCTGAATACGTGGTGTATCTGTTGACGGCACATTGAGAAGAAAATCGCACCAATCCTTCATTTTGCCTCCAGTTTTTCCGGTGAGTCCAATGATAATGATTTCATGCTCCTTACAGTATTTCAGGGCATTGAGGATGTTGGCGGAATTCCCTGATGTAGAGATAGCCACCAATACATCACCAGGCTCTGCCTTTGCCATGACAGCTCTGAGATAGACATTATCATACGAGTAGTCATTAGCCACGGCAGTGAGGTATGATGTATTGACATGAAGAGCCTCGGCATCCAAAGGCGAACGGTCAAGATAAAACCTTCCGGACAATTCTGCAGCCAGATGTTGTGCGTCAGCCGCGGAGCCACCGTTGCCGGCAAACAGCACCTTATGTCCCGTTCTATAAGCCGAAACGATTGCGTTTTTGGCGTCTTCAATGGTCTTCAGGAAATGAGAATCTTTCAAGATGTCATTCTTCACATTGACAGATTGCATTATGGCTTCCGATATTCTATTTTCCATTTTCAACTATTTTTCAATTTTACCAATCACCTTCTCCACATTGTAAACATTGCGGTCCGGTGATTCACGGCTGATCATTTCTCCTATGAAACCCGTTGTAAACAGCTGAGTTCCAAGAACCATGCAAAGAAGGCCGAAATAGAATAAAGGTCTGGAAGTCATGCCATATACATGTCCGAAGAACTTCTCTATGACAAGGATTAGAAATATGATGAAACCTATTAAGAAAACCAGTGCACCGATAGCACCGAAAATATGCATTGGATTTTTACCGTATTTATTCAGGAATGTGATAGTTATAAGGTCAAGAAAGCCATTTATGAATCGGTTCATTCCAAATTTTGTCACACCATATTTGCGTGCCTGATGATGAACGACCTTCTCGGTTATCTTGTTAAATCCGGCTTTTTTGGCGATAAGCGGTATATATCGATGCATTTCACCATAGACTTCTATTTCCTTAACTATTTCTTTTTTATACGCTTTCAGCCCGCAATTGAAATCATGAAGTTTGATTCCTGACATCTTGCGAGTTACGCTATTATAGAATTTTGAAGTTGAACGTTTGATGAAAGGATCGTATCTTTTTTTCTTCCATCCTGAGACTATGTCCCAGCCGTCTTCAGCTATCATCCTGTACATTTCAGGCACTTCTTCGGGACTATCCTGAAGGTCAGCATCCATAGTAAAGACGACATCACCATTAGCGATTCTGAAACCCTCGTTCAAAGCTGCCGACTTGCCGTAGTTTCTTCTGAACTTGACACCTATCGCATTGTTTTCAGCGGCAACAATATCCGAAATTATCTTCCATGAACCGTCAGTGCTGCCGTCATCGACAAAAATAACCTCATACGACAAATCATTTGCCGTCATGACTTTTTTAATCCAATCATAAAGTTCGTGTAACGATTCCTCCTCATTGAAAAGAGGTACAACAATAGATATCTGCATTTTAAAAAACCTTTTCCTTTTTTGTAAAAATAGCGACTACAGCACTGAGTATCAGCGATGTAAGAGCGGCTGACAAAAGCATGGCAAAAAACATATATGCTGGTGTCAAAATAGTGTTTTCGAGAATGGTTGACATGCTGTCGGCCATTTCGGAGCCATACATCTCATACATCATATTATATGATTGTTCAAGATATTCTTCCTTGTAAGTAGCGGAGATGAAAGAATTATAAACCCAAGTGGGCAAATCGTGTAACACGCAGGCAATCAGACTGATGAAGAAACCTTGTCCAAAGCCCTGGCTATAAGTGATAAAACCTCCAAGCTGTTCTTCCCTGTAGCGGTTGATACCTTTTGTCATTGTGACAACGAGCAGCGATGCAACGAATATCATATCTATTATATTGAGGGATGAATTCGTTTGTGAATTTCCGAAAAACACTATCATCAGTATTTTGTAAACTAACAATATCCCTCCCGCAACAGCGCCATACACGAGGCGGTTCTGCCATTTGTTCAATATTTTGTCTTTCATAAAAAAAATTTTACAAAAGTACTTATTTTTTCTTGAGTATAATAAAAAAAGTAGTACTTTTGCGGCGGGTAAGTCTTATACGACTAGCTCCTGCTGAATCCCCCAGGGCCGGAAGGCAGCAAGGGTAGGCGGTTGTAGCAGTGCGATATAAGTAGCTTACCCATTTTTTGTTATTGGATATCAATACCCTATATATAAAATGCTTCTGAAAATTTATCCTCAGAATCCCAATCCGCGGCACATCGGCATGGTAACTGAATGTATCAACGACGGCGGAATAGTCATTTATCCCACCGATACCATTTATGGTCTTGGATGCGATATCCATTGCCAGAAAGCCGTACAGAGAATAGCTCAGATTAAAGGCGTACAGGTTGAAAAGGCCGATTTCTCACTTATCTGCCATGACCTTAGCAACCTTTCCGAACTGACAAAACCAATACCCAATAACATTTTCAAGACGATGAAGGCTAATCTTCCGGGACCATTCACCTTCATTTTAAATGCCAACAGCAACGTCCCTTCAATTTTTAAGTCCAAAAAGAAGACCGTAGGTATTCGTGTCCCCGACAACAACATCATTCGTGAAATAGTCAGAGTCCTTGATATGCCTATCGTCACCACGTCCATTAAAGATGAGGATGAAATAGTGGAATACATGACCGATCCGGAATTGATTTATGAAAGATACTGCGACCTTGTCGATATTGTAATTGATGGAGGATACGGTGACAACCAGCCATCTACAATTGTTGACTGCACCAGTGAGGAGCCAGTAATAATCCGTCAGGGAAAAGGCATTTTGAGATAACAAAAAAACCGTTACCTTTGCACGGCAACGGTTTTTAAGTGACCACGCCGGGATTCGAACCCGGGACCCCATGCTTAAAAGGCATGTGCTCTACCTGCTGAGCTACGTGGTCCCCACTTGAAAATTCGGCTGCAAAAGTACTATAATTTTTGAAACTAAAATGTATTTTTTTAAAAAAATATTGACATGCCTGTTTTTTTGCTTGACAGTAACATTGTTGTGCCAGGCTCAGAAAAATAAAATTGACAACAAATTCAAAATTGAATACCAGGTCACTGAAGAGGAAACTCCAATCAGCATTGTCAACTGCGGGAAATACGGAGCGCTGACATATTATGTCTCATCCAACATCGGCCATGACTCTTTAGTGTGGACTGTCACACAACTTGATGTCAACTTTGAGAAAGTGATAGAGTTCAACATCACTCTGCCCGGCGACATCTACTATAACGGATCCGCTGTCAATGACAGCATGATTTACACAGCACTGACCACATCCAACAAAAAATCAAAGGCCAATATTGTCGTTGTGGAATACAACATGATGTCAGCAAAATGTTCCTACGCGGCATACATCTCCGACTCTTTTGAAAGATTCACTGAAATTGATGCAGTTAAGCGTGTCGCTCTCGTAGCATACAGGACTAAAAACAATACCGGCCGTGTCTTATCGGCCAACTTCAACAACGGTGAAGTGAAAGATATCATCAGCGTAGATGAAGCCGACAACTCATTCAAGAGATTCGATGTCATGAACATCGCAGTAAACCAGTCAAATACCGGATTTTATATATTCACCATAAAGAATATGCCCAAGCTTAACCGTCAGACACTGACTGTCGAAAGCTATACAAATGGCGTTAAATCAACTTTTTACACGAAAGATTTCAATGACAGTGTCACATTTGTGTCAGCATCACCACTCTACTCAACGACAGGTCAGATTCAATCCATTGTTGGCAGTTATTACAAAGGTGAGCTAAGACATATCAGGGGTGACTACAATTTTGGCAACAAGTCAACAGGTGTCTATTCCTTCAACCTGCAAAGCGACCAACTAAACATTTATCCTGCTGCCAAAACAAGTCAGGACATATATTTCATCTGGGATGACCCCATAGAGTTTGATTCGGTAAACAGTATTAAATCACGCGGTTATCTTTTTTCCGGAGAGGCTTTCTTTCCTGTTTACAGAACAGTGACGGACATAGACTATGATTTCTGGGGAAGGCCCTATTCGGTGCAAAGAATCGAACTCAACGGCTTTTCCACATTCACAGGTCTGAACTATATTTTCCTTCCTGATGGCAATTTAGTCTGGTCTGGTCTCTCGTATTTTGAAAATGTGGTGTCATTAAAGCCATTGAAACGCACAACGACTTACATCAGTGAAGGCGATATCATAAATATGGCCTATTCATTTGACCATATACAATACTCCATTTTGGAACCGCTGACAAAATCAACTTCCACAAGCACATATTATCCTGAAAAAAGATACAGGAAAGATGTCATACTGAAAGAGCGCAACACCACCATTGAGCAATGGTACGGCAATTATTTTCTGACAAGCGGTTATCAGCTTATAAAGAATAATTCCATAGCCAACAAAAACAAGCGCTGGGTGATGTTTTTACAAAAAACCGGAGTTACTTCAAATTTATAAACGGAACAGCATCGCCGAGCATATATTCAGGCAACGCACCATTCCATCTCTGAACAGCCTCGTATGAGACAATCTTTGGATTGGCTGCCAACGCGTCGGCCTTAATCTGGATTGCCTTGGCCTCTGCTTCAGCTTTGATTATCTGTTGGTTGGCTTCCTCTTGGATTCTGACCGTGTTATTCTTCTCCCTCAAAGCATTCTGCTCTGCAACCTGCTTTTCAATGATAGCCTTTTCGAACTGGTCATCGTAGTCGATATTAACTATCTGAAAACGAATATTGCTGAAATACTGGGAAGGGAATTTGTTAATAAGCTGAATCTCAATTTTATTTCTCACATTATCACGATTCTCCACAATCTCTGCAGCATTGAACGTGCCTACCACATCCTTGATGACACCTTCGATAATTGGCGACAAAATTTTTGTTTCATAATTGTAGCCAACCTTAGTGTACAAATCCACGAGGTTATCCAACTGAAAATCGTAGTTCACAACAAAACTCAACTCAGCAGACTGAATATCCTTGGTGTAGGAAATAGTATTGGCTTCAATTTTCTGAGTCTGAACGTTCACTTTCTTGACATTTTGGATAAAAGGTATCTTTGCATGAAGGCCATCGTTTACCGACTTGCTTGACACCTTACCGAAGGTGGTCAGAATTCCCCTCTGTGTGGAACTTATCGTGTAAAATGACGAAAAGCCGAATATTATAACCAAAAGTGCAACAACTACTGTCAGCACAATCTTTTTTTTATTCATATCGAAAGCTTACTTACGATTAATGCTTTTTTCTATATCCTTGAAATAGTTGACGGTACCAACCTTCATCTCGACTGTTGCGGCATCATCGCAGACAATTATTCCCTTAGGATGCATCTGAAGGACACTTACAGTCCACATCTGGCTTATCCCGCCTTCGATAGCATGTTGCAATGCAACAGCTTTGTTATGACCATTGGCAAGAATCATCACCTCACGTGAATCCATGACAGTACCCACGCCGACTGTAAGGGCCTGCTTTGGAACCTTGTTAACATCGTTGTCGAAAAATCTGGAATTTGCTATAATAGTGTCAGTGGTCAGCGTCTTAACCCTCGTTCTTGAAGTAAGAGATGAACCAGGCTCATTGAATGCAATATGTCCGTCAGGACCAATACCGCCCATGAAAAGGTCTATGCCTCCGAATGATTTTATCTGAGCTTCATAATTTGCACATTCAGCCTCCAAATCAGGAGCATTCCCATTGAGAATGTGTACATTACCCTTCTTGACATCAATATGGCTGAAGAAATTGTTCCACATAAATGAATGGTAGCTTTCCGGATGTTCTTCAGGAATGCCTATATATTCATCCATATTGAAAGTCACAACATTGGCAAATGACACCTTGCCTGCCTTGTTAAGATTGATAAGTTCTTTATACGTGCCTAACGGAGTTGAACCTGTGGGAAGTCCCAACACAAACGGACGCTTAGCTGTCGGCTTGAATTCGTTGATTCTCTGAGCAACGTGATTTGCTGCCCATTTCGACATCTCCTTGTAATTTTTACTGATAATTACTCTCATAATCTATTGAACTTTAATATTATAAAAACTGATAATTCATTATTAAAAAAAACTCTTCAAAAACGAACAACGAAATTAATATATTTTTCAATAAAATACCTAAGTTTGCAAAAAAAATAAAATGAATATTTTAGTTACAGGCGGCAATGGTCAGTTGGGAATGTCTCTTAGAAAGATTCACAATGAATTTCCAAAATACAATTTTTATTTCACTGATATTCCCGAGATGGATATTACCAATGTTGACAACATCAATAACTTCGTGGCAATCAACAAAATAGACATAATCATAAATTGTGCCGCATACACAGCGGTTGACAAGGCCGAGAGTGAGGCAGAGATTGCAAGAAAAATTAACAGCAGAGGGCCAGAAGTTATAGCGAAGGTAACTGCAGCCAATAATATAAAACTGATACATATTTCAACCGACTACGTTTTCAACGGTGAAACATGTCATCCGATAAAGGAGACAGACAGTCCTGACCCTCACAGTGTTTATGGCAGCACAAAACTCGCAGGTGAAGAGGCGATACGCAATTCTGGCTGTGATGCTACCATCATCAGAACAGCATGGTTGTATTCGGAGTTCGGCAACAATTTTGTAAAGACTATGCTGTGTCTCTCCAAAGAAAAAGATATCATCAACGTAGTATATGACCAAGTCGGTTCGCCCACATACGCCACCGACCTTGCAAAGGCTATCATGACCATTATAACAAAGGGATTCAGCGGTTTCAACATTTATCATTTTACTGATGAAGGAGCCGTATCCTGGTATGATTTCACCAAAACAATTTATTCACTGTCAGGAATAAACAACGTGAAAGTCAATGCCATCGAATCATGGCAGTATCCTACTGCTGCCACAAGGCCTTCATACAGTGTCCTTGCAAAAGACAAAATAAAAAATCTCGGTGCAGAGGTTCCCTACTGGCAGGACTCTCTTAAAGCATGTCTCGAAATTATAAATAAAAACTAATATGAAAAAAACACTTTTACTTGCTGTAACATTACTTCTTACAATTCCGGCATTTTCGCAATGGGAGCCGGCAGGTGACAAAATAAAGACCCAATGGGCTGAAACCATTGATGTCAACAACGTATGGCAGGAATATCCGCGCCCTATTATGGAACGTGACAAATGGCAGAACCTCAACGGATTATGGAATTATTCCGTAACCGACAAAAATAGTAGCGGACATGGCGAATTTCAAGGTGAAATCCTGGTTCCCTTTGCAATACAGTCCTCATTGTCAGGCGTTCAAAAATCTGTCTCTGCAAATGAAGTGCTTTGGTATGAAAGAGAATTCACAATACCTTCAAAATGGAACGGCCAGCATATTCTGCTTCATTTCGGTGCTGTTGACTGGAAAGCGGACGTATGGGTCAACGACATTAAAGTCGGCAGCCATACCGGAGGATACACTCCGTTCTATTTCGACATAACAGCCGCCCTCAATGCTAAAGGCAGCAACAAACTTACAGTAAGGGTCTATGATTCGACAAACAATGGATACCAGCCACGTGGAAAGCAGGTGTTTTCTCCGAAGTCGATATGGTACACCGCAGTCACAGGCATCTGGCAGACTGTCTGGATGGAACCTGTCCCTGAACGTCACATTTCTGATTTGACAGTCACAACAAATATCGACAATGGTACTGTAATCGTCAAGACAAAGGTTGAAAACAATCAGGGCGACGACATCGTTAACGTCAAAGTTCTGGATAAAGGCAATGTGATTGCTTCTGCAAAAGCCTTAAGCGGCAGTGATGTGGAAATTGTGATGTCGGCTGACTTCAGATTATGGAGTCCTGACGACCCATACCTTTATGATATTGAAATAACGCTCGAGAACAAGGGAAAAACCATTGACCGGGTCAGCAGTTATACTGCAATGCGCAAGATTTCCACATATCGTGGTGATGACTGCATCACCAGAATGCAGCTCAACAACAAAAACCTGTTCATGATGGGCCCGCTTGACCAAGGCTGGTGGCCTGACGGCCTTTACACCGCGCCATGCGATGAAGCGATGCGTTACGACATTGAAATCACCAAGAAATTGGGATTCAACATGATACGCAAGCATGTAAAAGTTGAACCGGCACGTTGGTATCGTTATTGCGATGAATTAGGCATCATTGTTTGGCAAGATATGCCAAGCGGAGCACTAAATGAAGGATATGGCTGGATTGACAACTACTACTATCCAAACGAAGAGCCAAACAAAAGAAGTTATGAATCCGAAACTAACTACTTCAAGGAATGGGGTGAAATCATAGATTATCTGCACTCGTATCCGTGTGTCTGTGTATGGGTTCCTTTCAACGAATCATGGGGACAGTTCAAGACGGAGGAAGTGGCGCAATGGACAAAGGCTAAAGACCCGTCAAGGTTAGTAAATCCGGCCAGCGGCGGCAATCACTTCCAATGCGGTGACATCCTCGACCTTCATCACTACCCTCAGCCTCAAATGTATATGTTCGACAGTTATCGTGCAACTGTCCTGGGCGAATACGGCGGAATAGGCTATGCGGTGGAAAATCATCTGTGGGTACCCGACAAAAACTGGGGTTACATTGAGTTCAAGAGCAGCAAGGAAGTCACCGACAAATATGTCGAATACGGCGAAATGCTTCTTAAACTCATCGACAAAGGTTTCTCCGCAGCAGTTTATACCCAAACCACCGACTGTGAAGTGGAAGTCAACGGGCTGATGACCTACGACAGGAAAGTCATCAAGGTTGATGTTGACCGTGTGGAAAAAATCAACAAAAAAATCACATCGTCACTGTAAATTTCAGTGACAGGTTATCCAATACCTTCGGAAACGAATAATATCCGAAACGACACATCACTCCAAGGCCGAACGACAAATAGCTGACTCCAAAAAGGTCATTTACCAGGAAACCTGCCTCATAAAAACCCTTCTCCATTGTCCTGGCATCAATGCCGATATGCTTTTCGAGAGAATTATTTATAAGATTTCCATAGCCATAGTTGAAGACCAACGAAGGCGAAGGACGGAATAGACCTTTACGATTAAAGATGTTGCCGAAATCATATTGGAGGAAAATATATGCGTACAAGTCACTGACAAATTCTCCCACGCGCATGGTCCCGAAAGCCCGTGGAGTAAAGTAAGTAATAGGGGAATAGCCTGCTAAAGGAACGAAAAGATTAGGATACGGAATGTCGGAATCTATGTATCCGCTTTTTATTTCAAAGGTAAATCTCCCCTTTTCGCCGACATTGTACCTGCCAAACAAACTTGCCTCAATTTTATCATACACGTATTCACCATGGAGAACGCCTTTCATACCACGCTGATAATCAACGGTTAATATCGGAAATTTCGTTCCTCGCGACTTTAATCCCGTTGATGTCATAACAAATTTTTCTTTGTAGGCGAAAATGACACCAAGATTTAAAGTGGTGAAATTGAATTCATTGCGGGTGACAAGAATATTATCGGAATTACTTACAACATATTGGTAATTATACGTCGGTTTTTTATTGGACACATAAAAACCGGCTCTAAACATAAAATCTGAGAACGGACGGATGGACACATCTACAAATTCGGTTTTAACCGTATTCCAATTGGAGCCAAGATAGTATCTGTATGTCTCCGGATCAAACAGATTCGCTCTGGAATATATCGACTCATACGAACTGGTTTTACAGATGTTTTTTGAATACCCCAACATCGCCCTGAAATCAGTTCTTTTGTCAATAAGAGCTTTTGCATATATACCCCATTTGGCTTTTGCATCCCTGAAGCCCCATCCCCAGAAACCGCCTAATGAAATGTGTTTCGACAGACGGGAATTAGTTTCAAGTCCAATGCCAAGACGCAGTTTTTCGTAATTGTCAAGCATTGCCATAAATTCTATAGGCATGTTGAATATCCAAATCGGAATATAGCCATTTAAAATGACACTGGATAAATTGGCAAGTTTGTCAAGGTGTGCTTCCTTGCTAATGCTATCCACCAACTTATAAGCATTTTCATCTTCCTCGGTCAAAGGGACATAACGGTTATTGTTCCAATAAGTGTCACTTTTATAATAGGCATTCTCGTCCATATCCAATTTAATGTGCCCGACATCTCTTTTCCGTAAAGTGCTATCGTATTCATAATCATAGAAATAACGTTCAACATTGATTTGAGGATAACCGAAAAGATATGCCGAATCGGCTTGAAGCGAATCAGCAGGAGTCGTCAAACTGGCTGTATCAACGGCAATAAGACCATTAGCCATACCAATAACCGTAAGCCACTCGCTTGGAAGCCATTGACCAGACGGATGTTTATTGAATTTATGGTTTATTTTGAGGTCATACAAAGATGCCCCCGACTTGACAAAGTCGGCAATAACCGATTCAACGGCCCAATCGACCGAATTAACCTTAATTACACCTTTGAAACCGTTAAAATCCTGTTTCAGAAGAGGACGGAATGAAAGGACGAACGTTGTATCAGCTGGAGCATTGATAATGGTGTCTTCAATGTTGAAATAATATTTCTTATTATTTCCTCTAACATAATGATTTACAGGTGACAGGTAGATGTCACCGATATATTTAATATCTTCTTGATAAATTGACACATTCGAAAGTTCACTAAGAAAGATATTGAACTGTGGTTGTTTGACACCTGAAATCTTGCTGGCGACCACAGTCTCCTTCTTGCCATTAGGAGGGACCACAACAGCTTCGGAAATTGATTCCATGACGAAGAGGTTAGTTTTGTATCCTATTTCATTAGTGATATACTCTTTCACAGCTTCATCACCTGCAAGTACGGCAGCAGCCTTGTCATACGTCTTGAATCTCATAGGCCCGATATTGTCCGGATCGTGTTTCTTTCTGTTGGCATACACACTGTCCATCAGCCGATAAGCAGGATTCGTCTCATCAATTATTGTCATCTCATCCAAGATGTATCTGCCTGCAATAGAGGTGTCATTTGAATTATACAGAGTGTCAGACTTATATTGTGAAGGTACATTTACGAGGCGGATGTTGGGGAGGACACCCTGCGCACACAAATGACTATTTATCAATACAATAGCAGTTATTATAAGAAACAGTGTTTTTCCTTTCATTTTTCCGAAAAAGACAAATGCAAAGATAAAAGATTATCCAAAAAATAATTCCATTTTATAGAACGAAAATACATTCAAAATCAGTATCTTTGCAGTCGAAAATTCAAGGGGTGCCTATTATGGCTGAGATAATACCCTCTAACCTGATCCGGATAATGCCGGCGTAGGAATGGATATTGGTTCAGAATTCCCCTTTACATTATTAATTAAAAAGTTAAGATTAAATGAAAAGATTCTTTTTATTTATTGCTGTCCTGTTTGTGGCAGTTAGTGTGAAAGCGCAGAATATCATTTACATTTACGACACCACCAGCATCAAATCACTTCAGGAGGTGGTGGTCAGCGGTGTGCGGGTTCAGGATAATTCGCCATACGCAGTTACAAACATCAAAGAGACGGAACTTGATGAGTTTTCCAATACCGGCAAGGAACTTCCATTTCTTTTTTCAAAAACGCCAGGCATTCTGGCATGGAGTGATAACGGTGTAGGCACCGGCACCTCTTATATGCGCATCCGTGGTGCCGGCGATTCGCGTATCAACGTCACCCTTGACGGCGTTCCTCTCAACTCACCGGAAGACCAGTGTGTTTTTTGGGCCAACATGAACAGTTACGGGTCTCTTTTAGGTTCCGTACAGATACAGCGTGGAGTGGGAACATCAACTAACGGCGATGGTGCCTTCGGAGGTACGGTTGCCATGTCAACAGCTTCACCACAACTCAATCCCGGCGGGGAAATCACAGGCTCCTACGGTTCGTTCAACACCCTGAATTTCGGTGCGAAAGCCTCGACAGGATTGTTGTGGAACCATCTAATCATTGACGGGGCTTACCATCAAACCAGCACCGACGGCTTCATCCACGGCACACAAGGTCGCAGCGGAAGCTACTACGGAGGAATTACCTACGTCAACAACAAATTCCAACTCCGCTATAAGAATATCGGCAACTTCGAAAAAACCGGCCAGGCATGGAACGGCGTAGTTGCAGGCGATAACGACTATTCCCTGATGGATGGATGCTACGACGACGGCACATGGACTTATACAGCAAATACTGGTATTCACACATACGAAGATATGTACAATGTCGGTCTCGGACAGTTTAACAATCTTTACGAACATCTCGTTTATGACGAAAATACAGGTCTGTTTAAAAAAGACGAAAACGGCAATTACGTCACCGAACGCTATATAATGAATGACGGAAGCTATTGGAACAAGACCACCGACAATTTCTGGCAGGACCACAATATCCTCTCAGCTGCCTGGGATATCAACGATAACTGGACAACATCAGTATCGCTTCATTACACCTACGGCTACGGCTTCTATGAGGAATTCAGGTATCAAAACAAATTAGCCGATAAATTCGGTATCAATGAGTTTAAATCCAACGGTAAATCAGTAAAATCTGATGTTGTACGTAAAAAAGGTCTCCGCCAGGACACATACGGTTTCGTTTGGAACGCCAACTATAAAAACGAAAAATGGGATATTATCGGCGGCGTTTCTCTGCAGAACTTCGAAGGAAATCATTTTGGTTATATCACATACATAGCTATTGATAGTATTGCTGAAAAATATCTTGCCAACGGTGACTATAAATATTATGATTCTGACGCAAGCAAACTCGACGGAAACATATTCGTGAAAGCAGCCTTCAATATTACTGATAATTGGACTGTTTTTGGCGATGTTCAATATCGTCATGTCAACTATAAAACCAATGGCATCAACGATAAATTTGTTAAAAATGAGGATGGATTATTCGTAAACCAGCAGCTTGATGTCAATGAAACTTACGATTTCTTCAACCCAAAAGGCGGTCTCTCATGGAACATGGGTTACCATCACGTCTATGCCTCGGTGGCAATGAGTCATCGTGAGCCAGAACGTAACAACTTCACTGACAATGGCTCGTATCCTTATCCAAAACCCGAACAACTCGTTGATTATGAATTAGGTTATAACTTTGCAAGCAATATCTGGCAAGCGGGCGCGAACCTTTATTATATGGATTACAACAATCAATTCGTGCAAACTGGAGAAAAAAGTGATATAGGCGAAGACCTCACCACGAACATCAAGAAATCTTACCGTATGGGTGTCGAGCTCCAAGCAGGCGTCAACGCAACAAAATGGCTCACAATTGAGGCAAATGCTGCTTTTAGCCAAAACAAAATCAAAGATTTTGACGAAGTGGTGACGACATACGATGATTATTGGGACGAGTTAGAGCCGACAATCGTTCATTATGACAACTCAACACTTGCGTTCTCGCCATCAACAATACTTAATGGTTTTGTCACATTCCATCACAAAGGAATAGCTTTGACTTGGCATACCAATTATGTCTCGAGAATGTATCTTGATAACACAGAGAACCTCGACCGTTCTTTGCCTGGTTATTCCGTATCAAATATAAGTCTGGGTTACACTTTGAAGCCTAAGAAAGTTGTGAAAGAAGCCATTTTCAAACTTAATTTCAACAATATCTTCAACAAACGTTATGCTGCAAGCGGCTGGGTCTGGTCTTCAATCTTAGGCGAAAACCATCCTAACGACAACCGTTACTACCAGATGGGCTTCATGCCGATGGCAGGCTTCAACATGATGGCAAACTTAACATTAAAATTCTAACTCATGGAATTTCTCGCCAATCACTGGCTCGACATTGTCACCACAGTCCTCGGACTCGCATATATCCTTTTGGAATACAAGGCGAGCGTGTGGATGTGGCTTGTCGGATTTATGATGCAGGCACTCGGCATCGTGCTTTATTACCAAAAAGGACTCTATGCCGACTGCGGAATGGAGTTTTATTACCTCGCAATGACCGTTTACGGTTACTGGAAATGGGTGCATGGATCTTCCGAAAAAAAGGAACTTCCAATACGTCATTTCCCAAAGAAACTGATATTGCCATGGCTTGCAATAATAGCAGCCGTATGGCTCGTCATATATCTGCTACTCGTCAACTTCACTAACAGTACCGTGCCTATAGCCGACAGTTTCACAACGGCTTTGAGCATCATCGGGATATGGGCTTTGGCACACAAATATCTCGAGCAGTGGTTCATTTGGATTGTAGTCGATGTGGTGACCTGCGCGCTTTATTTCTATAAAGACATCCCGTTCAAGGCAAGCCTTTACGCACTATACGTGATAATAGCGATATTCGGATACAGGAAATGGCTGAAGATGATGAACGCAAATCTTTCATAAAACCCCATCACTATTGTAAAAATATTTTATCTTTGCATTAACGAAAAATGAAGCTATGGAAGACCAGAAAGAAACTATAATCAGCATCAGAAATCTCACCATTAGGCGTGATGGCATGGATTTTCTCAAAAATATAACCTTGACCATTGAAAAGGGCGATTTCGTTTACCTTGTCGGCAAAACCGGCTCCGGGAAAAGCACTTTCCTCGAAACACTTTATGCTGACATTGAGGATATTTACGGTGACGAGGCAATGGTTGCCGGATTCAATATTCTCGACATCCCGACTAAGGACATTCCATTTTTAAGACGAAAACTCGGCATAGCATTTCAGGATTTTCAACTGCTGATGGATAGAACGGTGGATGCCAATCTCGACTTTGCAATGAGAGCCATCGGATGCAAAGACAAAGAGATGATAGCACACCGTAAAGAGGAGGTCCTCAACCTTGTCGGACTGCCGCATAAAAAAGACAAGATGCCGGCCACTCTCTCCGATGGTGAGAAACAGAGGATTGTCATAGCCAGAGCCATCATCAACAAGCCGGAAATCATCCTCGCCGATGAGCCTACCGGTAGTCTTGACCCTGAAACCTCCAAGGAAATCATGAGATTGCTTTTCAGAATCAATAAGGAAAACGGCACTACAATTCTGATGTCAACACATGCATATCAGCTGTTCAGAGAATTTTATTCGCCTAAAATCCTGAAGTGCGAACAAGGTAAAATCGAATATTCCACATTTTAGCATTGATATTCATTCACAACGAAATAATACCATCGGAAGCAGTTACCATGTTACAGAACACAGGTAACTGTTTCTCTTTTATGACCCATGACGTTACTGATGAAGGGATTGCGGGCCATCCGGATGTATTCTGCTGCAAAGTAGGCAATCAACTGATTGCTGCCCCGCAAATCATCCGACTCCTAAAAAACAATTACGAACACATTGTCCCTGGTGTTTCACCGGTTGGTTTCGGCTTCGATGCCACTCATTACAATGCTGTCGTAACTGACAAATACATAATCCATAACCAGAAATACACCGATCCGGAAATATTATCTATGCAAAACGGCAGGACATTCATCAATGTCAAACAAGGTTTCACACGATGCTCAGTTCTGCCACTACCCGATGGCTCTTTTATAACCTCCGATCAAGGCATATCCAAAGTCCTTGACGAAAACCATATCAGACACCTATTGGTTTCATCGGAAGACATTGTCCTTCCCGGTTATCGTAATGGCTGCATTGGCGGCTGTTTCGGTATCATTGACAACCTTGTGTTTGTTATCGGACGACTTAAATTCCATAGAGATGGGTATGCAATTAAATGTTTCATAGAGACTGCCAGCTGCAAACTGACAGAATTGTACGACGGCCCTTTATTCGATGGTGGCAGCATCATAATCCTATAATCCTGTCATAGCATATCCTGATTCCTCAACCGGCACATCATGAGTCCCATTCATTATCCATAAGAAGTCACCTTCTTCATCTCCCTTGGTATAACAATGTCTTCCAAAACTCTTCAATGTTTCAAAGATTGACTTTGGTTTAACAGCTTCAGGTGACAGTTTGCCTTTGAACGTTCTTCTCGAAACCTTGGCAAAGTTGCCCCAATACGATTCATCAACGAGTTTTTCGTCATGAAATATCTGCAAATCGGTCAAAAGTTCTGTCGCTCCCATTTCAATAACCTCCTTTTCGAGTATTCCGACAAATTCAGGGTCAAATACCCTTCTGTCGTTATGCTTGATGTAATATTTCATCAGCAAATCCTTGAAAATCTCAATGGTATTCTCATAAAGTTCAGGATGGATGATTGCGACCTTGGCCAGAGATTGCGGTGCCACAACTCTGTTCCACAAATACAAATCCGGCTCCAAAGCAAACGACACAAACTTCTTGGGATAATACATGGCACAATAAGCAAATACCGGCCACGTGAAAGATTCGATGGCTCCGTTGTTCTGCCATATATACATGTATCCGACATCCTGTCGCAAATAATCAATCAGAAGCGTCGTCGATTCAATGGATTTCAGATAATACAGAAATATCAGTGACAAATCAACAGCGTTTCTGTTGAGTTCGTCTTCAATAGGATTAAACATATTGGCAAAAGAAAACCTGATGATTCTTTCGAAATCCTCAATAGCTGTTTGCCGCGGTAACATTAGGATTCCGGTAATTTCATCCTCTTTGAGAACAAGATAAGGGACTGTCAAAATCCGACTTATCTCCAAATGATTGAAAATCAAACCGAACCTTTTTAAAACATAATCTGCTCTTTGCTGAATGTCAGCAGAGCCCATTGAATTTTTTTTTCTCATAATACTTTTTTTTATCCGCAAAGCGGGTTGGTTGTTTAATGTTAATTTCTTTCAGGATGAAATTGTCCACGACTGATTTTGTTAAAAAAAATTAAAACGATATATTAACAAATAATAATAAAACTTAAAGTATTATTTTCGCTTTTTTTAAACTTGAACATGAAAACATCAGACAAGACTAACTACAAACTGATGAATGTTGCATCAGGTAATATTTTTGAAGATACAGGCTGGCTCATAGAAGAACCAAATGGAAAACCTTCATTAATCAGGGCCGTCTATGAAAAGAAGCAATTAGACACAAGTTATACCAACAGGGGAATTTATCGATTTGCCGACTGGATGCCTGTCAACCATTTCTTGCAAGGTTCGTCCGCTCCAGTGACATACAAGAGCAATGGTCTTGGCAGACTATTAGGTCTCAACAACTTATACATTACTTTCAGCGGTTATTATCCTGAAATAGGTGCATGTATGAACACTTGTTCCTTCAAGGAAACCGAAGCTTATTCTGTATGTGCGAGGATGAATCCGGAAGAAGACAGGATTCTGGTAGTTTCATCTGCAGGCAATACAGGCAGGGCTTTCGCCAAAGTCTGCTCCGACAACAACATAAAACTGCTGCTGTGTGTTCCTTATGACAACATAGATGCCTTATGGTTCACAAAGCCGCTCAACGACTGCGTCAAACTCATCTGTTCTGCTCATGGCAGCGACTATTTCGACTCCATACATCTTGGTAACGTTGCTGTAAAGGACAAAAAATTTCTGGCTGAAGGTGGCGCCAAGAACATTGCCCGCCGCGACGGCATGAGTACCACGGTGCTTTCAGCAGCTTCATATATAGGTGAAATTCCCGACTATTATTTCCAGGCAGTTGGCAGCGGTACTGGTGCCATAGCCGCATGGGAAGCAAACCTCAGGCTGAATGAAGATGGCAGGTTCATCCCTAAAAACATGAAACTCATGGTTTCACAGAACTCGCCATTCATCCCAATGTACAACTCATGGAAAGCCAAATCAAGAGCACTGCTTCCTTACGATGACAACCAGGCGCGTACCGACGCATCCATCATAAAGGCAAAAGTACTCTCCAACCGCAAGCCTCCATACGGAATTGCCGGCGGATTGTTTGATGCCCTATCTGCCACAGACGGTGAATTCTTCGCATGCACCAATGAAGAGGCTGACAAGGCAATGGCTATATTTGAGGAATACGAAGGAATAGACATATATCATGCAGCCGGAATCGCAACGGCAAGTCTGTTTAAAGCCGTGGAAAACAACATGATAGACAAAGACAAAATCGTCATGCTAAACATCACCGGCGGCGGTGAAAAACGCATGCTGAGCGGTCATACTGTCTATCACCTCAAACCATCACACGTATTTCCTATCGATGTCAAAGACGATGAAATACTAAATGCTATAAACAGATTATTCTAAATCACACATCTTCCGGCATTAAATCATCCCGGAAGATGTCCGACATAATACGGTTTAATTGCTTGCCGATTAGAACCCTGTCCAAAACATCTCCCAGAATTTGCGTTCCATTTCCTGCCATGTCTGACGTGTTGCACCGGCAAAATCCGAAGTGTAATTATTCAGCATGTTTACAGCTTCGTCCTTCTTCCCCTCTTTCAGCAATTCGGCTACTTGTTCCTCCAAAACAGGAAGTTCGGCAAAAGCCTTATCCTCATAACGCATTACATTCTTTAGCAATATACTCTTGGTTCTACCCCAGCAGACCTGGGCAAGTTTATTGGCCTTGCGATAATGCCATAAGACAGCATCATCGTTATACCTTACATTACCACACATATCAAAACCTGCCGGCAACTTTGTCGAGCCTGAATATATTGGAATACGAGGACTTTCACCCGGGTTTTCTACTGAGAACCAACATATACCGCCGATTTCATCCGGCATCCATCCGCGGCACTGGATTACTGTTGAATATGCGCACCACGACATTGCAACGCCACGATAGAACTTCACACTTTCTGGTTTCAGGTAGTTGTACATGGATATCCTAGTCGAATTCATCCATGGATTGGCGTATGGGTTCACAACGGTGTCGATTACAATATTGCCATTTTCATCTTTAACCTTCTTCTCATAAAGAAGATTCTGCGTAACGTCCAGTTCACATCCTTCATAATTTGCCCTAAAGAGTTCCATGACATCTCTTACGTCAACTTTCTTCTCAGGTTTTACTGAGAATGGAAGTTCCTCAGCATCAATTGAAAGATTCAACGATGGAGCAAGTTCATTGAATATGTACCATTCACGTTCACGATGATTTTTGCCATCGCCATAGCCGGTGGAAAACACCTTCCACCAAATAAAATCACCTTTGCCATCCCACAATCCGTATTTTTTTGCAACAGCTTCAATATTGTCGGAACACATGAAATAGTTTTTGTTCTTTCTGTCCAGCTTGCCGATGCGTGCTATATTCCCGTTAACTGCCACCTCATCGTCAGGTACACGCTGAGCCACCCAAATTCCACCTATCGTTTCCGGTCCTTCACCCATTATCTCAAATTCCCATACTTCCTTAGTGTCAGCAATTGTAAGACATTCTCCGCCGTCACCATATCCGTACTGCTTGACTAACTCTCCTATCATCCTGATGGCATCACGCGCATTATCACAACGTTGCAGAACTATTCTTTCAAGTTCTTCAATATAGAACATACCTTTTTTGTTTACCAATGTATCCGGACCCGAAAATGTGCTTTCGCCAATTGCAAGTTGTTTTTCATTCAAACACGGATATGCAGTGTTAAGGTAAGAGTATGTGTGTGCCACTTCCGGTATTTCGCCGGCAAGTTCAACTTTCTCCATGCTTGCAGGAGTCTCTGTATGCATAGTTCCCTTATAAACCTTATGCATGGTTCCCTCTTCATGGTCGGCAGCAGGTTCCCATGTCACCCAAGTACGATAATATCCATCGCAAGTATGGGATGTGATTACCGAGCCATCAGTTGATGCTTTACATCCGACCATTATTGATGTACAACTTTGTCCTTCAAGGTATTCTTCCTGAGATACCGCATTCATGGCGGACAACATTATCAAACATTGTATCAAAAAAAGTTTTCTCTTCATATTCACTTAATATTTAGTGGTTTACAATTAACAATATGCTATTTGAATCTTCTGCAAAAGTAACAAAAATCAAAAAAATCACCTACAAGAGAGATACCGACTTACCACATTGGGTATCAAATTTCCAAACTCTGCAATTGACTCCTCTGGCAAGACAGAAGGGCCAACTGTACTGACTACGGCATCAATTCCAAACGGTTTCAGTTCATCAGCGCTGCACTTCATCTGTCCGACAACTGCAAATACAGGAACATTATGTTTTTTAGAACGTTTAGCCACGCCCACAGGCACCTTGCCATATATCGACTGGCTGTCAATGCACCCTTCGCCGGTTATTACCAAGTCGGCATCTTTTATTATCTCATCAAAATTCGACATATCAAGAACCGTCTCAATTCCGCTTTGTAAAGTTGCATTGCAGAAAGCCATCAGACCGGCACCCAAGCCACCGGCCGCACCAGCACCCGGAATATCTGCCACATCTTTTCCTAACTGGGAATGAATGACCTCAGACATATTTTTCAGTCCATCATCAAGCATAGCACAGGTATCTTCCGTCACACCTTTCTGCCGCCCGAAAACAACTGTCGCTCCTTGCGTACCGTAAAGCGGATTTCGCACATCGCAGATTCCGATGATATCACAATCCAACAATTTATTACTGACATGCGAGCAGTCGATAGATGATACCTTTATCATATTATAAGGGAAAGGGGGAAGAACATTTCCATTTTTATCAATGAAAACGTACCCCAACGCGCTTGCCATACCCATACCACAGTCATTGGTGGCACTTCCGCCAAGCCCCACGAACAATTTTTTCCGGGATTCAGATTGATGCTGGCACAAAACATCCATTGCATGAAGTATCAGTTGACCAGTACCGAAAGTATTTGCAATCAAGGGATTGCGAACGTCAGGAGTAACCAAGACAAGTCCAGATGCAGAAGCCATTTCCACAACGGCGGCATCATCATTGATGACTCCAACTTCAGCTGTCACTGGATCACCCATTGGATTTCTGACATCAAAATAACAACGTGTGTCACCAGTATTAGACATCAAGGCATCGACTGTACCTTCCCCGCCATCTGCAACAGGTATTTTTACCACTTCTGAATCAGGAATGGCACGTCTGACACCTTCCTCAATCAAATCATTGATTTCCCTGCTTGAAGCGCATCCCTTGAATGAATCAGAAACGACAACTATTTTCATTCGACAGATTACAGGTAACTTACAATATCGGAAGCTATAAGCGATTCCTGACCTACGACTATCGAAGCCTTATCACCTGCAAGTCCATGCAGATAAACTCCAAGAATTGCTGCATCCTCAGGAGGATATCCGCGGGATAGAAGTCCCGTAATCATACCTGTCAACACGTCTCCGCTGCCTGCAGTTGCCATTCCGGGATTTCCCGTAGAATTGAAATACATTCTGCCGTCGGGCATACTGATAGAGGTATGCGCTGTCTTATATACTATAATGACATTATATTTTGCCGACAACTCCTTTTGGGCTATAATGCGCTCATAATCATTTGGATACTCGCCGAAAAGTCTTGCAAATTCCTTAGGATGGGGCGTAAGGATGGTATTCTCAGGTAAAAGGTCGAAAAGCATTTTGTTCTGGGAAAGCATATTCAGTCCGTCGGCATCGATTACCAGTTTCGTGTTTTCATCACATTTTGAGAGCAGCATCTCGAATTTGTTGAGAGCATATTCGTTAGTGCCGATTCCAGGTCCGATTCCTATAGATGTAAATTTGTTGAAATCCAAATCCGGATTATCCAAAGAATCACACATTGCCTCCGGCAAGGAAATGTTCAAAGCGATCTGGCAGGATTTCGGGACATCAACCGTGAGCAACCCCACACCACTGCGCATACATCCCTTTGCAGCAAGTATTGCAGCCCCACATTTATCATAACTGCCAGCAATCAACAAAGCATGACCGAACTTTCCCTTATGGTCGAATTTTTTTCTCGGTTTCCTGATTGCATTATACATTCTATTGTTAATCAATAGATTATCAGTATTAGCATTATCGATATAACCCTTATCCAATCCTATGTTGAAAGTGATGAAATCGCCAACGTACTGATAATTGTCGGGGAAAAAGAACGACAATCTTGGTATCTGGAAAGTAAGAGTTTCATCAGCTTTAATAATAGGTGTGTTCTCATCGGAAGAAATATCGCCAAAGAGGCCAGAAGGCATATCAATTGATATGATTCTGTGATGACTGTTGTTTATCAGCTCGAAAACAGGAGCATATTCCTCTGAGACAGGCCTTGAAAGTCCTGAGCCGAAGATGGCATCAATAATGATGCAATCTGTCTCCGCATCGGGGAACATAAAATTATCTTCAGCGATAATTGCCGCATCATCAACAGACAGAATTGTAACCACAGAATCATCGATGCGTATGAGGCGTTCATAATTAGTGCGGCAGTCAGGCGAGACATTTTCAGTAAAACAAAGCCAGAACACCTTGACGTCGAAGCCGTTCTGAAGGAGCATACGTGCGATTACGAAACCATCTCCGCCGTTGTTTCCGATTCCGCAGAATATGTAGAAACTCTCAGTTTCGGAATATTTGGTTTTCAGATGTTCGAATGCGGCAGAGGCAGCTCTTTCCATGAGGTCCAAACTTGAGATAGGCTCATGTTCAATGGTATAGCGCTCGGCTTCACGTATTTGAGGAACGGACAGAATTTTCATAGCAAATTATTTTGTCAGGTCGTAAATCTTCCTCATGCCGGAAACGGTCAAATGAATGTCATAGTCGAACTTGGTTTTGCAGTAAGGTAAAATCAAAGCTCCCATTCCTCCTGTGGCAAACAGTTTCAAATCCGAGCCCACTTCTTCATTAATTTTTTCAACAATCCTGTCAACCAGACCGCCGTAACCGTAGAACACACCGCTGTTTACAGCAGCACAAGTATTTTGGCCTATGACTGATGAAGGAGGATTAATCTTTATTTTTGGAAGTTGTGCAGTCTTTTCAAACAATACATCGATGGCTGTTCTGACTCCAGGAACGAAAGTCACACCTTTTATTGCCTTGTCAGAGACTGTCGTAAAAGTCAAGACCGTACCGAAATCAACTATAATACAGCCATCAGGAGCTTTGTCATATCCCGCTATGGCATTGGCCACGAGGTCTGAGCCGATGATATGCGGCTGAGGGATACTGAGCGGAAGCCTGTTGTAAAGTTTATAGTTGATGATATATGGCTCTTTATTGAAAAGTTCATGGCACAACTGGATATAGAATCCGTTCAGATTTGGAACGACAGAGCTGAGAACTATCGTTGACACCTTATCAAAATACTCGCTGAGATTATAGTTCATATCAATGAGACAGTCGGTATATGTTAACTTATCGGCTGTTTTCACTCTCATCACTTCAAGATAATTTTCAGGTTGCTCAGCAGTGGCCGGCTGATAAATGCAACCGACAATATTGCTGTTTCCGATGTCTAATATTAATAACATAACTTTATAAATTTCAGAGATACAAAGGTAATAGAAATCCCGTGAAGATAATCAAAAAAATTTTCAAAAAAATAATCATCAATTCAAAATAAAGTATTACTTTTGCAACCGCTTTGAAAAAGATTATTGCCCAGGTGGTGAAATTGGTAGACACGCCACTTTGAGGGGGTGGTGCTCGTTCGGGCGTGCAAGTTCGACTCTTGTCCTGGGCACAATAATTCTAAAAAGCCTGAAAAACAATTTGCCCGGATGGCGGAATTGGTAGACGCGCTAGTTTCAGGGACTAGTTCTCGCAAGGGAGTGCAAGTTCGATTCTTGTTTCGGGCACTACAGGTACACAAATTAATACAAAAACAGTTTCCGTTCATCCAACGGAATTTTTTTTGTATTTTCCCCAAAAAAACGGTAACAAAAACAGTTTTTCTGCAATATATATTAAAGCCGACAAGGCAGATATTATGTATTCCAACTTAAAAACTGTTTATTATGAAAAAAAATGTATTATTCATTTCAGTAGCCATAATGTTAATGACATTATCGGTTTCAAATCTTTTTTGTCAGTCCACTTCATTGGTTATCAATGAAATTTTCTACAATCCGCCCAATTCGAGCGACGATTCGTTGGAATTTATAGAGGTATACAACCCTTCAGCTGTAGCAATAAACATTGAGGGTTATGTGCTCAAATCACCGAGTGTGGGAACCAGCAACATCAATTTCACCTTTCCCGAATCGACAACCATTGCACCCGACGGTTACCTTGTTATCGCGGCAAATTCAACCACAATTAACAGCTTATTTAATATCAGTGCATTACAATGGAATTCAGGAAAGACTCTAAACAACACCTCCAAAGACATTGTTCTTTTCAACAGCAATCAGCAGGTCATAGACAGCGTTACGTATTACAATTCGGCACCATGGCCTGCTATTCCGTCAAAAGGCGGACCGTCAATCGAATTGTTGAGCCATACCGTTGACAATACGATAGGTACAAACTGGGAAAAATCACAACAAAGCAAGGATATCATATCAGGTCAGGACACACTGACCATATTTTGTTCGCCCGGGTCGGCCAATATCAACCAGCGGCCAATTGCGGATTTCACAAATACCGAGAGAATAATCTCACTTAACGGCAGCGTGGCTTTCACCAACAAATCTGTAAACTTCACAAATCTTCTTTGGAACTTCCAAGGTGGAAACATAACCTCGTCGCAGGAGAACAATCCAACAGTAACTTATAATAACAATGGTATGTTCGATGTAAGTCTGTATGTTGAAAACGAACATGGTAACATCACCCTGACAAAGGAGAAGCACATTGTTGTAATTCCTGAATGTGAGGCGGTTACAGAGTTGCCATACGAAACAGATTTCAACTCGCTACCCGACTGCTGGTTCTCCTATCCCGTTGCAGGTGAGACAAACAGTTGGACAATAGATGCGACCATAGGTCGCAATGGTGGCAGTTCAGTGAAATACGACTGTGCCAACTCACCGGACAACGGGATAGGATATCTTTACACAAGGAGATTCGATGTAAGCAGTACCACCCAACCATCACTTACATTTTACTACTATTGTCCCAACAATCAATCAGCTGCAAGCAATGCACCGGTTTTACAGGTCGAAACTTTCGATTCGGATTACACCTTGATACAGTCGATTTCCATACAGGCAAAAAAGGTCACAACATGGAAGAAATACACCATGCAGCTTGGGCAGTCGGAAACAATCTGTGTGATTTCTGTAAAAAACAAAGCAAACAATGATGCAGTATATATCGATGATTTCTCTATTCAGAGCAGACCCGACAATTCATTCAGTCTGACCGGAAGAATAACCGAAAACAACGCCGCCCTTGAAAACATCCTGATTAAGATACAACCAGGTGACATGACGGCACTGACAGACCAGAACGGAGAATTCACGATTTATGTTGAGAGCGGATGGTCAGGGACTGTCACGCCTGCAAATCCGCAATACATCTATACTCCGGCATACAGAGAAATCTACAGTATTGACGAAGACATGCCGAATATTGATTTCGATGCCAAGCGTCTGCCAAGCGGATGGATTTATAACATAACTAACAACAGTCATACCTTCTGCATACCCAAGTCTGCACTGAATCTTGACGACATTGGCAACGGGACATGGATTGGGACATTTTACAGCAAAAATGACAACTTCTACTGCTGTGGCGCAATGTATGTGGACACCACCATTTCGCAGTGCATGAGCTCATGGGCTGCAAATCCCGACACTCAAGACACACTCGGATTTACCGAAGGCACTGAAATCTACTGGAAAATATACGACCCATACACAGAAATGGAATATGATGCCGCGGTGGAATACGCCTCCGGCCCTGAAACATTCACCATAGACGGAGTAACCATGTTGGATTTCATAGGCATGGAAAAAGTGACACAAATGATTATCATACCGAAAGGCTGGTCTGGAATTTCAAGCTATATAGTCCCTTACCAGAATGAACTCGAAACACTTTTGGAAAATTATGAAGATGAAGTATATGTATTGATGAATGATGACGGATTTTTCTTCCCGACGGATGTTTCCACTTCCACTATCACACAATGGGATGCCGAAAAAGGGTACAGCATTAAGACTGCAAGCAGCATTGTACTGAACTTTACAGGAAAAGTGAACTCAAACACATTTATAGATTTTCCTGAAGGATGGACTTCATTTCCAGTCAAATCAGACGAACCTGTGAGCATTGACAGTTTGTTCGGCAATACCGACAAACTTGATATCATAAAAGGTTTCGGCAACAATGAAATCTATGTTCCGGGAGTTACTGAAAGTTTCGACCTGTTGCCGGGGAAATCATACAAAGCGAGATTCAATGCACCATATACCGTAAATTTCGATTACACAAAACAACACGACATTATTCAGATTATAAACATAGACTCCACTCCTGACATAGTCTTTGATGGCAAAACAATCAAACCAACTCCCATCGACCATATAGTAGCAATGGAAGACACAGTCTCAATTTTTACCAGTGACACAGTCGTAGTATTCTCAAATTCAGGCAGATGCTTCGGTTTCGGAGTGGCTGCAACAGATGGAAAGATGTTTGTCAAAGTATATGGAGATGACCCGACCACTGCAGAAACAGACGGAATGACCGACAGTGAAAAAATGTTTTTTTATCTGAGACGAGCCGGGGCAGATTACTCTTTGGGTTATCTTTTCAGCAGAAACACAATCAATTACGATTTGTTTGTTGCTGATGGTTTTACATTAATTGACAAACTTTTTCTGACACCGGTCGGGATTCCAGATTCGAAGACAAACCAATTCATTGCATACCCCAATCCGGCAGATAAATATTTACACATAAAAGTCGGCAGCGACATGATTCCATACCATTGTCAGATTATCGACGTCATGGGCAGAACCCTGAAGCAATATAAGTTCAATGAACTTTCGGAAAGCATAGACATCTCAGAGCTTGAACCAGGAATGTACATAATCAGGATAACAGGTAGGAATGGAGTGATTACCAAGTCGATAATAAAAACGCAGAACTAATTTCTCCTGACTTCGTCATTGCGTACCCCAAAATAGGGCACACAAAATATTTAATGCGCTAATTTTGGGATTATTATACATCTATAATAGGTGACGAGGTCGTGAAAAAGGGCTGATACCAGTTTCAGGTTTCAGCCCTTTGGTTTACCTTTTCCTTGAGCCTCGGGTCAAATAGCGGCTGAACCTTTTGAAAGGAGGAGATTTTTGATTGAGTTTGACGGATTTTCACTAATTTTGCAGGCATGAAATGCTTGAATCACATATTAGGTTTGGGGCTTCTGCTTGCAGTGATGGTGAAGTGTGGAGATTCTCCTGGCTCCTCCGCCCGGACGGGCACCCCCTCTCAGAGTGGGACTGCCGCGCTCGAGGCTTTAGAGGAGATTGACTCGCTGATGTGGAAGCAGCCGGATAGTGCTTTGACGGTGATGTTGAAGTTTGCGGCAAGCCCCGAGGCGGACAGCTTGGATGATTTTGAGGAACATTATTGCCAGATGCTGATTTCGGAATTACTGTATAAAAACGACTACGAACAGAGCAACCGAGAGGAACTGCTGAATGCGGTGGATTATTTTGATTCTATTGTGGCAGCAGATGGATATAAGACGGACAGCCGTAGGGACGACGCACCGCGTGCGTCCGCCAAAAATGTCCAAAACACTGCGTTTTTGGATGCACGGGCACATTATATTAATGGTGTAGGGTTTTATGAGCGTGGCGACGTAGTTAATGCCTGTGCAGAATACCTAAAGACGTTGGAGGTAATGGAAGCGAATTTTGAGGAGAAAGAATTGGTGGGTCATAAGGCGCGATTCATGGCATATACCTATAACCGGCTTGGAGACTTGTTTGAAGAACTATTATTGGCGGAATCTGCCATTAGTTGCTACAAACAAGCGTTGTTTTTTTGCCGAAGAGAGACAACATCCAAATATGGAATACCTGTTCTGTTATATAGATTGGGAATCCAGTATGACATTATTGGCCAAAAAGACAGTGCAGCTTTCTTTTATGATGAAGCATTGGCATACATGCCTGATTTCAACAATCTTCATTATAGGGATTTAATGGCGAATAAAGCCTTATTTGACTATTATAATTCAAATTATAACTCCGATTCCATTATTAATGGATTAAAACAATTGGTTGCATTATCTATAGATGAGGGAGAAAAAACGACCAGATCATTGACCCTTGGCAATTTGTTATTTGAAGAAAAGCAGTATGACTCTTCGCGGGTGTATTTGGAAACCGTATTTGAACAAAAAGAAGACATTACATCTAAAATTATTGCTGCGCAGAACTTGTGTAACATATATCAAATGGAAGGAGATTCCATAAAAGCCCAAAAATACGCTTCGTTTCTCGTGGGCCTTACGATGTCGGAAATGGTGAAGAAAAAGGATGTTTCAAAAATTATTGAAATGTTCAAAAGCTATTTGACCAATAAACAGGAAAAGAGTGCTGAAATAGAGCGTCAAAAAGCTGTGAAAAAAAACACGAATACCATTATCCCTATTGCTACCATGATTGCGTTTGCTATTTTCTGTATATTGATATTGAGGAGCAAGAAGTTGCTGAAGAAGCAGCAAGAAGAAGCTGACAAGGTGATAGGAGAGGCTGAGCAAGAACATGAGAAGGAATTGAGACTGTGGCAAGCTGAGGCTGACAATACATTGGAAGAAACAAAAAAGAAATATGAGGAAGAGCTAGAAACAGAGCGCAATGCATACCAGAAAGAACGGGAAAAGCTGCAGCTGAGTTTGCAGCTGAGCAAACGGAATATGGACACTTTACAGGAGGAGCTTGGCCGTAAGCGTACGGATGCAGAAGGGCATTACGAAGCGTTTTTGAGGGAGCCTGTGTGCGTCAAAATCATTGATGCGGTACGTGATTTGCAAATCACCACGAGGAAACCATATACGAGCTACTGTGTCAATTTTGATGACGAGACGCTTGCGCAATTCGGCTTGGTTGTTTCGGCCTATTATGGCGAGGTGAAGCCTGCATTGCTGTGTCTCTATCCGAGCATTGCCCAGGAGGATCTGCTGCTGTGCTATTTGTATCTGCTTGGGATGGAAAACAAGCAGATTGCAGTTGTGCGGCAAAGGGAATATTCCACGGTGCGGAAACAGGCAGGCGAGCTGAAGAGGCGGCTGGGAATTGATGAAAGTGTTCGGGATTATGTTTTGAATGTGGCTGGAGTGAAGGAATTTGTTGAGAAATAACTCATCCTGTAAAATTCCCGCAAAATTCCCGCGCTTTTACTTGGAGGGTAATATCGGAAAGGACTACTTTTGTGGCAGAATATATTTTCAACTATTTCAAAATCCATTTAAAATTTAAAAATAAATACCAAGTGAAAATGAAAAAATTACTTTTATCCTTGGCGATAGTTTTACTGTCAGCCAGCGGATTTGCTCAGCCATACAGGTCTTATTTCGGCAATGAATACACTAAATGGTCAGTCCTTGCTGAAATTATTGATGCTGTTTATACCATAGAGTGTGCGTCACGTCCTGATGCAACCATAGTGATAGATGATGTGACTTATTATAAATTTGCGATAATAGATATGTGGCCAGACACCTGGTCAATAAATGTCAATGACAGCTATTTTGATCGATATTTCCTTGCGAGCAAATGTTATCTAAGAGAAGATCAGACCACCGGAAGACTGTATGTCAGAACTTCATCGGATATGGAAGAGTTTATAGTTTCTGACATGAGCCTCCAAGTGGGAGATTCCATACGGCTTTATGTCTATGAAGACATGCCATTCCTGGCATTTAATTTGGGGACTGTGGTTTACAATGATGGTATTCCGTATGCCGTGGTGGACAGCGTGTATTATGCCGATGGATTGAAACATATACATACATCCGCAATGTTTAGGGCCAGTGGTGAGTTTTTGAATCTTGAATTTATCGAGGGAATTGGATCAAACCTAACACCAATTCTGAATTATCGTTATTACTCGGAATCGGCGTGGTGGGGAATGTATAATAATATACTCTGTTATGAAAATGAAACGTACTGGAAACATTATCCACT
>JAEEGH010000877.1_pt1 | contig 92149 bp, 76 predicted proteins | sample 9134181 | NCBI WGS metagenome assembly JAEEGH01 (sample SAMN16246544, study PRJNA631951) | gut metagenome | biome: gut microbiome; feature: rumen; material: DP-attached | host: Bos | place: Iran: Karaj | collected 2018-10 | reverse complement strand
AACTTGCTCATGCTCGGCAAAAAGCAAGCTTTCTGCGCTCGCTTAATCGCAATTTTGTCAGTCATGAAGGCAGATTTTCAATATTCCACAGACTTCTACGGGATGAATGCCCATGAGTTGAGCCACACCTGCATGCACTTGCTTTGCTTGGCAGGTGAGGCAAGTTTTGTGTTCAACGAGCGATGCTACCATATCGTGAAGAACAACCTGGTGGTGATACCGATGCCTGATCGTATCAGCAATCTGGCGGCACATGATGACTTGCAGGTAGAATGGTTTGCTGCTGATTATAAGTTTCTTCAGAACCTGCTGCCATCGAACAATTACAGCATCGGTGGCAGTATCTCGCTGAATCAAGACCCCGTTATCAAACTGACGGATGAACAAGCACGACATCTGCTTGATGACTTCCATCGGCTGCGTGACCGCATGAACGACGGTCACTTTTTGTTCCATCGTGAACTGATGGGCAGTCTCTGCCTGACGATGATGTACGACATCTTCGAGGCTCATGCCCAACGGGAATCCACAGATTCGCATACTGACCGCACAGCCTACATCGTAAAACAACTGATGGCTCTGCTTGCTACCGGCATCAGCCGAACGGAACGTGATGTGAACTACTATGCAGAGCGGCTGAATGTGTCACCCAAATATCTTTCTGCCACCATTAAGCGCGTGACAGGACACAGTGTAACCTCATACATTGACCGCCATACCATACCTATATTAAAGGACTATCTGAATGATGAACGCCTGTCCCTCACCCAGATAGCAGAACTTATGAATTTCACAACTCTTTCCTATTTCAGTCGCTACTGCACCAAACATCTTGGCCAGTCGCCCAGCGAGTACCGTCTGAGTCTTCAACCGAAATAAAGTATAAAATAATCTTGAATTCAGACCCATTATTCTCATTTTTCGTGCAGAATGAGTTTGATTTTAACAAAAATAAGACTAAAGCTGCATATCTATTTCATACTTTCAATAAAAAGAGAAACAGTTGCATTCCATCTTTGTTGGTTTAGGTTTAAGTTTAGATGTTCTTATATATATAATAAGGTATAGTAAACCAAAATCAAAAGATTGAAGGTTTTATCTCATAAAAGCGACAAACGAATAAAATCGAGTGATTTTTTGTATATATTAGAAGTTTTTTGTACCTTCGCGCCCTAATTATGGAAACAAAAGATTATAGCAAAACGAAAATAGCCTGTTATCTTGGATTTGTGACACAGGCTATAGTGGCAAATTTCATTCCACTTCTGTTCATGATTTTCTATCGTGAATATGATATACCCCTTGCAAGCCTGGCTCTCATTCCGGCAGTGTTTTATGCCGTGCAGTTAGTGGTCGATTTTCTGTGTGCAAAATTCAAGAACATCGACTATCGCAAGAGCATCATCATCTCTGAGGCTACATCCGCCTTGGGACTTGCCGGCTTGGCATTTGTGCCGTCGCTGTTCCCTGGCAGTCCTCTTGTGGGTATTCTCTTATGTGTCTGCATATATGCCATCGGCAGCGGTCTGATAGAGGTATTATGCAGCCCTATCATCGAGGCTTGTCCTTTTCCCAACAAGGAGGGCATGATGAGCCTGCTACATTCATTCTACTGCTGGGGAGCCGTGGGAGTAATTCTTGGCTCTACCGTGTTCTTTACACTCTTCGGCTTGGAGAACTGGCGGATATTAGCCTGCCTGTGGGCGTTGATTCCGCTTTATAACATCATAAATTTTGCCACCTGCCCCATCGAACCTATCGTAGAGGATTCTGAGGGTATGAGTATGTCGCAACTTCTTAAAAACAAGATGTTCTGGATATTCCTTGTCCTGATGATAGCAACAGGAGCCTCGGAGGCATCTATGGCACAATGGACGTCAGCCTTTGCCGAAGCCTCTCTTGGTGTTGACAAGGGTATTGGAGACTTGGCTGGTCCTTGCGGCTTTGCCTTCTGCATGGGACTGGGCAGGCTATGGTATGGCAAGAAGGGTCAGAATATGGATTTGTCGTCCTATATGACAGCAGCAGGCATCTTGTGTTTCGTAGCCTATCTTATAGCGGCTCTGTCATCCGTTCCGCTCATAGCCTTTGCGGGCTGTATGGTAAGTGGTTTGGCGGTTGCCATCATGTGGCCTGGCTCTATCAGCCTTACCTCGGCACGTATCCCCTGTGGTGGCACTGCGCTCTTTGCATTGCTTGCCCTTGCAGGAGATGTCGGGGGAACAGTGGGACCATCACTCGTAGGACTTGGCACTACTTCCGGCGAGAACAACATACAGAACGGACTTTTGCTGGCGTCAGTGTTCCCTGTCATTTTGGTGATATGCCTGTTTATCGTCAGAAGACTGAAGATTGAATAAGAATAATATATAAAATAATGTGTAATTTTGCGCAGTAAAACTGCGCGAACTTGCTCATGCTCGGCAAAAAGCAAGCTTTCTGCGCTCGCTTAATCGCAATTTTATCAGTCATGAAGGCAGATTTTCAATTTACTCCTCAACTGCAGCCTGGGCGGCGGCTAGACAATGCTGAGTATCAGTTATTTACAGAGTTGGTGTAAAGTACTGGCACCTCTTTTTAGACTCATTCTGCTCATTTTGCCTCATTTTTCAGGGGGAAAATGGCTCAATGGCAGATTCATTCTCATTTCTTGATTTTATCTTTATTTTGTTTTACACTAGATTGCTTGACTTCTGTCTTACAATCGTTAACTGTAAATACTTCGTAAGTCCAGAAGATTGAAGGTTTAATGTTTAAGCTTAGAGAGGCATGTATTATACATGGGTAAACGTAAACCTAAACTTTTCTTATTTGCCTTCACATGATAACCTTTGGTCATTTTATTGCAATTTTAAATACTATCGAGGTGGCTAAATCCAGTTTTTCGGGGCAGTTGATAACGAGGCCTTCTGAGTTCTGGCGCCATTTTAGTTTGCTGTCGCTGCCTAACAGTGATACGCGCTTCACCTTCTCCTGGCCTTTCTTTAGGTTATGGATGATCACCTGACTGCCAGCCTCTGGTACAGCCATGGTGAAGGCATAGAGGTTGCCGTCCTTGCCAACGGTGAATCGTATGTCCTGTGGCGTGAACTTAAATTCGGCATGTCTCTTGCCGAGACCACCGCCGGGCAGTTTCTTCAGCTTGCCATTCTCCATCTCGCCTTCGCCGAGGGTGCGCCATGCCTTGCTGCCATATACGGCTTCGCCATTGATTGTCATCCAACGGCCTACCTCTTCGAGCATGGTGACGCAGGCGTCCTCGATGCTGCCGTCTGGTAGCATGGGGATATTGAGGGCTGCATTGCCGTCGCGACAGATGGCTTCGATGATGAAGCGTATCATGGAACCGGAATCGTATGTGAACCCTGGGGCATAGAACCAGTCGCCTACAGGGGCCTCACGAATCCAGGGCTGCGAGGCGTTGATGGTGTCGGGGAAGTCAAACTCGGCTGTGTTCACAGCACCATTCGTGGGCTTGCGGAACTTGATGATGCTGAAGACGTCCACCTTGCCGCGCTTCTTCAGCACGCGGTTGTAGTAGTCGGCCATCACCGTAGGCATAGCGTTACATTTGTAGCCTGTGCCTGTACCATCACCTGTAAACGGCCCCTGTACGGTGCCGTCGGTATAGATGAAGTCGGGGTCGTAATGAGCTGTCACATCCATCATACGGAGGGCCCACTGCGTGGCGTACCACTTGCAGTAATCCAAATGACGGCCGAAGATTCCAGCCTTGGGGGGGGACCCAGGGGAATGTGCCTTTTCTTCAACCGTCTCGTATTCGCGCAAGTCGATGCCATAAAGCAGACGCGGGTCATATCCTTCCCACCACTTGCCTTTGCCATCTGCCAAGGTGAGGTGGCCGTCGTATGGCACACCTGCCTTCTCGCCGGATTTGTCAGACCCAAAGGCCGTCTGCCACCACCACCATGTATATTCGTGGTGGAAGGTGACTCCATAGCGCATGTTGTATTTACGACAGGCATCGACCCACTCACGTAGGATGTCGCGCTTCGGACCGATGTTCACCGAGTTCCATGGATGGTACTGTGAATTCCACAGGTCATAATTGTCGTGATGGACACCCTGAATCATCAGAAACCGTGCGCCGGCCTTCTGGTAGAGTTTCGTCAGATACTCAGGATCGAGCTTCGTGGGATTCCAGTCGCGCAGCACCTCTTTGTAACCTGCCTCTGACGGATGACCGTAACGCTTCAGGTGGTTCTTATAGGCCTTGTGTTCCTCCTTATATAAATGACGCGCATACCAGTCGCCACTCTCTCCAGCGGCCTGCGGACCGAAATGTACCCAGATGCCGAACTTGGCATCGCGCAGCCATTGGGGAGTGCCGGGATAGTTGTGTTCTATTGATGCCCAGCTGGCTTTGTAAGGGCCGTCGGTAATGGGGATGTCGAGCTGTACATCAGCAAAGCTGTCGCTATTGACCATTTTCACCGCCCCAACAGGTTGTGGTGCGGGAATCTCGGGAAACGCCGGCATCTGAGGCATCTCGCCATCCTTTAATGTCTGTGCCTGACTGCCGCAAACGCTACAAGCCAGCACCATAGTCAAAAACCATTTCATTTTCTTCAATATTTCAAATTCCGGTGCAAAGGTATACAATTATTTGGAAACAGAGGTTCATTATATTATGCAAGAATAGGACAATTTTATGATAATGAACATGGAATCGTAACTTTGTCTTATACTAAGATAGGTTTTTACTGAGCAGGTTATCTCCAAAACGTCGAAAGCATACTTGGAGATACAAAAAGAGACCTGCCCAAACGGACAGGTCCCTTTTACTTATATCAGAGTGATTATTACTCCTCAACTGCAGCCTGTGCGGCAGCGAGGCGTGCGATGGGCACACGGAACGGAGAGCAGCTTGCGTAGTTCATGCCAACCTTGGCGCAGAACTTAACAGAGCTGGGTTCACCACCGTGCTCACCACAGATACCTGTGCGCATGCCCGGACGTACCTTGCGGCCGTTCTCTACAGCCATCTTGATGAGCTGACCTACGCCGTTCTGGTCGAGCACCTGGAAGGGATCCACCTTCAGGATCTTCTTCTCCAGATATGCGGGCAGGAAGCTGGCGATATCATCGCGGCTGTAGCCGAAGGTCATCTGAGTCAGGTCGTTCGTACCGAAGCTGAAGTACTCAGCCTCCGTAGCGATGCGGTCGGCTGTGAGGGCAGCACGAGGAATCTCGATCATTGTACCGATTTCGAATTTAACCTCGATACCCTCCTGCTCAAACACTTCCTTAGCAGTCTTCACGATAATCTCCTTCTGCTGCTTGAACTCATAGAGAATACCGATGAGGGGCACCATGATTTCGGGATGAGGATCAAATCCTTCCTTCTTCAGCTGGCAAGCTGCACCGAGGATGGCACGTGTCTGCATAGCTGTGATTTCAGGGAATGTGATACCCAGACGGCAACCGCGGTGACCGAGCATAGGATTGTTCTCAGCCAGTGAGTTCACACGACGCTGGATTTCCTCAACGGTAACACCCATCTCCTTGGCCATAGTCTGCTGACCGGCAAGATCGTGGGGCACGAACTCGTGCAATGGGGGATCCAACAGACGGATGTTCACATGCAAGCCGTCCATAGCCTTGAGGATTCCGTAGAAGTCGGCCTTCTGATAAGGCAGCAACTTGGCCAGAGCCTTCTCGCGACCCTCTACGCTGTCAGCGAGAATCATCTCACGCATGGCAACGATCTTCTGATCCTCGAAGAACATGTGCTCCGTACGTGTCAAACCGATACCCTTTGCACCGAAGGCGCGAGCCACCTCTGCATCGTGGGGAGTGTCGGCATTGGTACGGATTTCCATCTTGGTATACTTGTCGCAGAGATCCATGAGAGCCTTGAAATCGCCAGAAAGCTCGGCTGCCTTAGTGGGAATCTCGCCTGCATATACCTGACCGGTGGAACCGTTCAGAGAGATGTAGTCACCTTCCTTATAGGTAACACCCTCAATCTCCACAGTCTTAGTCTTATAGTTCACATTGATGGCACCGGCACCGCTGACGCAACACTTACCCATACCACGAGCCACAACGGCAGCGTGAGATGTCATACCGCCGCGTGCTGTGAGGATACCCTCTGCACTTGCCATACCAGCGAGGTCCTCGGGAGAGGTCTCGATACGTACCATCACCACCTTGTGACCGTTAGCGTGCCACTCCTGAGCGTCGTCAGCATGGAACACAATCTGACCGCAGGCAGCACCGGGAGAAGCAGGCAGACCCTGAGTGATAACCTTTGCCTTCTTCAGAGCTTCCTTGTCGAATACGGGGTGCAACAGCTCGTCCAGCTTTTGGGGCTCGCAGCGCAGGATTGCGGTCTTCTCGTCAATCATACCCTCGCGTACGAGATCCATAGCAATCTTCACCATAGCGGTACCTGTACGCTTACCGTTACGTGTCTGGAGGAACCACAACTTGCCTTCCTGCACGGTGAACTCCATATCCTGCATGTCCTTGTAGTGCTTCTCCAGCTTGTCCTGCAGAGCATCCAGTTCCTTGTAGAGCTCAGGCATAGCCTCTTCCATAGAAGGATACTTGGCCACGCGGTCAGCCTCGCTGATACCTGCGCGCTCTGCCCAACGCTGTGAACCGATCTTTGTAATCTGCTGAGGTGTGCGGATACCAGCAACGACGTCCTCACCCTGAGCGTTGATAAGATACTCACCGTTGAAGAGGTTCTCACCGTTACCTGCGTCGCGGCTGAAGCATACACCGGTAGCGGAGGTGTCACCCATGTTACCGAATACCATTGCCATTACGCTTACGGCCGTACCCCACTCGTCGGGAATTCCTTCCATCTTACGATAGAGGATTGCGCGCTCGTTCATCCAGCTGCGGAACACAGCGCAGATAGCACCCCAGAGCTGCTCCATAGGATCGTTGGGGAAATCGCTGCCGGTCTGAGCCTTGATGGCTTCCTTGAAGAGCTTCACGAGCTTCTTCAGGCTCTCTACAGAGAGGTCCTTGTCCAGAACGACACCCTGCTCCTCCTTCACCTTCTCGATGATGGCTTCAAAGGGATCGATATCTTCCTTGTTCACGGGCTTCATACCCAACACCACGTCACCGTACATCTGTACGAAGCGGCGGTATGAGTCATACACGAAGTGAGGATTCTGAGTCTTGGCAACCATACCTTCTGCCACCTCGTCGTTCAGACCGAGGTTGAGGATGGTGTCCATCATGCCGGGCATGGAAGCGCGGGCACCGGAACGTACACTCACCAGAAGAGGATTCTTCAGGTCGCCGAACTTAGAGTTCATCAACTTCTCAATGTGGGCCACAGCTGCGTTCACTTCGTCTTGCAGAAGCTCTACGATCTTGTCCTGACCCACTTCGTAATACTCGTTACAGGTGTCAGTTGTGATAGTGAAACCTGGAGGCACAGGTACGCCAATCAGGTTCATCTCAGCCAAATTGGCACCCTTGCCACCCAGTACCTCTCGCATCTGGGCATTACCTTCAGCCTGTCCGTTGCCAAAGGTATAAACTCTTTTTTGACTCATGTTTTTAGTTTAGTTATTGATTTGTTATGGATAATTTTGTCTTTTCGTGCAAATATATTAAAAATATCGTTTCACTCCAAATGTTTTTGTGTTTTTTTTCAAGGAAAATGCGTAATTTTGCACAAAACACAGAAAAGATGTCAAGAAAACATAAAGAAAGACAGATTATAGAGGCTGTAGAAATCACCGATGTGGCGGCTGAAGGTAAGTCATTGGCAAGAATCAACGACAAGGTGGTTTTCGTACCCTACGCCGTGCCAGGTGATATAGTGGATATAGAAATCGTCCGCAAGAAGCATTCCTATATGGAAGGCGTTGTGGCTAAGACAGTTAAGGAGAGCCCCCTGAGAGTTGCTCCTCTCTGTCCCCATTTCGGAGTCTGCGGCGGTTGTAAATGGCAGATGCTGCCCTATTCCGAACAGATACGCTGGAAACAGAAACAAGTGATGGATGCTCTCACCCGGTTGGCTCATATCGAGCTCCCCCAGTGCTCTCCCATTCTCGGCAGCGAGCAGACGGAAGGTTATCGCAACAAGCTGGATTTCGGCTGTGCCAACAAGCAATGGCTCACCTCCGAGCAACTCCTCGCAGGCGTTCCCTTCGCTCCTGCTGTCGGATTCCACATCACGGGAGCTTTTGACAAGATACTCCCCATCGACGACTGCCGTCTCATGCATCCCCTCCACAACGAGATACGCAACGCCATACGCGACTATGCCCTCTCCCACGGATATTCCTTCTTCGACCTGCGTGCGCAGACGGGACTCATGCGAGGCATCATCATACGTTGCAGCAACACTGGCGAATGGATGGTGATCCTTCATTTCCACTACGACCACACCACCCCCGACTCCCTCTCCGAGAGCCGTCGTCAGGCCGAAGACCTTCTCTCCTATGTGAAGGAAACGTTCCCGCAGGTGACGAGTCTCATGTATCTCGACAATCAGAAGTGCAACGACACCATCGGCGATCAGGACATCCTTCTCTACAACGGCAGCGACCACATCTTCCTCGAGATGGAGGGTCTCCGCTTCAAGGTGGGACCGAAGAGTTTCTATCAGACCAACACCCGCCAGGCATATACATTATATAAGGTAGCGCGCGAGTTTGCCGGTCTCACAGGCGACGAACTGGTCTACGACCTCTACACGGGCACTGGCACCATAGCCAATTTCGTGGCACGCAATGCACGCAAGGTTGTCGGCATAGAATACGTTCCGGAGGCCATCGAGGACGCCAAGGTCAACAGCCGTATCAACGGCATAGACAATACTGTGTTCTTTGCCGGCGACATGAAAGACATCCTCAACGCCGACTTCATACGTCAGAACGGCAAGCCGGATGTCATCATCACCGATCCCCCCCGTGCCGGCATGCATCAGGATGTCATCGACACCATACTCTTTGCCGACCCGCGCCGTATCGTCTACGTATCATGCAATCCCGCCACACAGGCACGCGACCTCCAGCTTCTGGATTCCGCCTACAAGGTGGAGCGCATCCAGCCCGTAGATATGTTCCCCCACACTCATCATGTAGAAAATGTCGTACTGCTCACTCATAGATAAATACTGCGGCGACAACGCCCCTCTCCGCCACATCCTCCTCACCCACTCCTGCCTAGTGTGCCACAAAGCCCTGCTGGCTGCCGAGCGTCATCCCGAGCTGCATCTCGACACCGCCTTCATTGAGGAGGCTGCGATGCTGCACGACATAGGTGTTGTCCTCTGCGATGCGCCCGGCATCTCCTGCTTCGGCACAGAGCCCTACATACGTCACGGTCTCATGGGTGCCGGGATTCTCCGCAAGGAAGGCCTTGAACGTCACGCACGCGTCGCCGAGCGCCACACGGGTACGGGCCTCACCGTTGAATCCATCCGCCTGCAGAACCTGCCTCTTCCCCTGCAGGATTTCTCGCCTGAGACAATGGAGGAGAAACTCATCTGCTGGGCAGACAAATTCTTCTCGAAGACGCCCTCCAAACTCACTCTTGAGAAGACATCCGAACAGGTCATCGCTATGCTCTCACGCTTCCCCGACGGCAATGTGGAGCGTTTCCGCGAGTGGTCACTCCTCTTTGATTAGCAGCCTGGAGAATTCTTCCGCACTGCCGTTGAACACGTCGCAGTCCACCGTTCCTCTCACGCCCTCCACCTTTCCGCAGTCGGTGTGCTGCCAGAAGGCCCATTTGCCCTCGTACGCAGGCTTCTCCACGTAATAGTGCGCAATCCAGTATGGGAATTCGTCAAACACACGGGCGTTCAGTATGTCGCGACGGAATGCCAGACCGCTGTATATTATCGGCTTCACCCCGTAATATTCTTCCACCGCGAGCAGCCATTCCAACGCCATGCGCTGCACTTCTTCCTTCGGCATCATAGCCCATTTCTTCTTGTCCTCGATGTCGAGTACAGGAGGCAGGTCGCCTTCCTCAAGATGCACCTGGTGCAGGAAGAATTCCGCCTGTTTGCGAGCCGGCACATCGGGAGTCATGAAATGGTAAGCCCCTCTTACAAAGCCGTTTTTGCGTGCTTTGTAAAAGTTGTCATTGAAGTTATCGTCCATCAGCGACACACCTTCCGTAGCCTTTATTATGACGAAGGTTACGGGGTCGTTGTTCATCGATGCGTTGCGCAGCTGCTCCCAGTCGATGCGGTTCTGATAGTGCGATATGTCAATACCCCTTATCTTGTAGCCCTCGGGGTAAGTGGGCTCTCCGTATATTGCCTTCCACTGGAAACTGTAGGGGTCCACAAAGAAGTAGAAGAGCACGAAGCTGTAAAGTCCTGCCACAGCCAGACCGCCCAGGACGAATGTCCATATCGGCATTCTGTGGAGAAAACGAAGAAAGCCCCGGCTGGACTTTTTCTGCCGGGGCCTTCTCACTGTGTGTTTATTGTTACTTTTATTCAAGTTTCCCTCAGCTTACTTCTTCTGTTCCAGAGCAAGAGTCATTGTGCACTGGTCGCAGACCTCCGTGGGACCCCAGTACTGGATAGGTCCGGGATATATGTAGGCTGTCTTGCGGGCCCACTCCTCACGGTGAGCTGCGAAATACTTGAAGGGAGCGCCGTCCAGTTCTACGAGAGCCTTGCGGATAACGGGCTTGTTGGCACCGTTACGACGCTCGATGTTCATCATCATTGTGATGGGCACACCGCCTGCGATCCACTGGTCGGCAGGAGCTGTGGTGTTGCGGATCACGCTCATGTATCCGGTCTTGCCGTTGCTGATCAGACGGCTTGCGTTGTAGCCGAGGCTGTAGCAGTAGTCGGCATCGTAGTTGGAGGGAGCTGCGCAGCGGCCCTCGTAGCCGAAGAAGTGGTGCTGTGTGCCGAACTTGCCCACATACTTGCCTTCCTTCTTCCACTCGTCGAGCTTCTTTTCCACCATAGCGGAGAGCAGCTTCTCGGTCTCGATGAGGCTCACCTGCACGTTGCCGTGAGGATCGCGGTCGAGGCAGAGCTGACGCTTCACGTCGGCGGGCAGAGACTCCAGCACAGCCTTGTTCTCTGCTGTGATGCTGTTCATCACGAAGGCAATCTGCTCCTCGGCGCTGCCGAATACGCGGGGCTCGCCCGTAGCGGGATCTGTCAGCACCTCGTTGAGCTGTGCGATAAGCTTCTTGATGGCGGGGATGAACTCGATAAGACCCTCGGGAATCACCACTGTGCCGAAGTTGTTACCGTCGGCAGCACGCTGGGCCACAGCCTTTGCGATGTATTCCACAACGTCGTCCAGAGACATCTGCTTAGCCTCCACTTCCTCACTGATGAGGCAGATGTTGGGCTGGCACTGCAGGGCGCACTCCAGGGCGATGTGTGAAGCAGAGCGACCCATCACCTTGATGAAGTGCCAGTATTTGCGTGCTGAGTTACAGTCGCGCTGGATATTGCCGATGAGCTCGGAGTATGTCTTACATGCTGTGTCGAAACCGAATGATGTCTCAATCTGCTCGTTCTTGAGGTCGCCGTCGATGGTCTTGGGGCAACCGATCACCTGCACGCCGTACTTCTGTGCTGCGTAGTACTCGGCCAGCACACATGCGTTGGTGTTTGAGTCGTCGCCGCCGATGATTACGATGGCGTTGATGCCCAGCTTGCGGATGATCTGCAGACCGCTCTCAAACTGCTCCACCTTCTCCAGCTTCGTACGTCCGCTGCCGATGATGTCGAAACCGCCTGTATTGCGATACTCGTCGATGTATTCGTCAGTGAACTCGAGGTACTTGTGATCCACCAGACCGCCGGGACCCATCAGGAATCCGTAGAGCTTGCTGCTCTTGTTGAGGCTCTTCACGCCGTCATAGAGGCCGCACACCACGTTGTGTCCGCCGGGAGCCTGACCGCCGCTGAGGATGATACCCACGTTGATGGGCTGTGTGTTCTCGCTGTCTGCAGCCTGGAACTCCACCACGGGCATACCGTATGTGTTGGGGAAGAGCTTCTTGATTTCTTCCTGGTTGCCTACACTCTGGGTGGGCTTACCCTCTACGGCCTTCACAGGACCCTGCAAAGCCTTTGGCAGCTTGGGCTGATATGCAGCGCGAGCTTTCTGTAATGCACTTTTTTCCATATATGTTTTTTGTGTTAAATATTAAACTCGCCACAAAGATATAAAAAATAGTTGACAAGTAGACAAGTTGACGAGTAGACAAGTTGTTACTTTTTGGTATTTGGCTATTTTTTATTGGTTATTGAATGTTTTTTCAGTAAAACAATTAGGCTCATGGGACCAATTAAGCCAATTAGACCAATGGGATTTCTCAATTGTCAATTACTCTTTCGTCCACGTCTGTGTCTCGTGGAAGATGCCGAGATGTCCGCGCACTTTCAGCTTGTTGCCGTCCAGCCAGATGGAGCATCTGTATGTCTTGCCGTTCTTGGGGTTGTAGATGCTGCCGCCCTCCCATTTGTCCTTGTTTTTCTTCAGACCGGTGAGTATATTCGTCCCCACGAGTTTGCGGCTCTGCAGCGACTTGTCGGGGTTTTTGCTGTCCAGTTTGCCGTCGCCGGATTTCAGCCATACGATTTTGCCGTTGACCTTGTCGCCCACCTGGTACACTTCCACGTGCGACTCACCGCCTTCTGTCACCCATTTGCCTACCACATCCTGTGCGTAACTCATCGTTGACAGCGCTGCCATCATGATGCCGATAAAGACTTTTTTCATTGTATGAATGTTAAAATACTATATGTTTACAACCTTTTCCGGCTGCAAAGGTACAAAATAAAGTAGACAAGTGGACAAGTTGACGAGTTGACAAGTTGTTTCTTTTTGGAAAATGATAGAATTTCATACAGAAATCATAATAAAGGTTATAGGTTAGTGGTTATAGGTTATTGAGTTATTCCGAAAAAGTCGCCGAAAAGGCGTTTTTTTTAGTTACTAGTAAAGCAGGCCAAACATCCAAAGAGGAATAATTTGCCGTGTCGCGTATTCTATCTCATCACGCACCACATAGCCGTTCGGCACGTCGGATATCTGTTTCTTTCCTTTCTTCTTGCCTCCCACTTCGAAGGTATAGTCACCTACGCAGAAATCACTCACACGAGACGCTATCACGTCGTGCGTTACATGCAGTTGGCTATAGAAGAATGTCTCTCGCACATTGCCTACCTCTGCGTTCTCACCCGCCAAGGTGTATTGTATGTTCGTGTTGCCGAGGAACACTTTTTCCACCTTGCCTAAACCGCGCATACCTCCGGTATCGTCGCGCAACTGGCCTATCAGTTCTGCCCGCTCCATGAACAGCAGGTAGTTCGGCACGTCGTTGCGACTGATATGCAGCTCATTGGCCAGCGATTGGGCTTCGGGCTTATATGGTGCACTCTGTGCCACTATCGAAAGCATCTGACGCAACTTACGTCCGGTGGCAGGACTCATTCTGGCATAATGCGGGATATCCGACTCCATTGTCTGACGAATCACATTCTGCATTCGCTCCTGGAAATCGCCTTCCTGTGCAAACGGATAATATCCGTCACGCAGATATTGGCGGAAAAGCGGTAACGGATGGGGTAATTCCTTCGGTTGCGCCTTTCCTGCCAACACGTCTTCCAAACTGTACGTCGGCACGTGTATCTTATGCACCAGCTCCAAATACTCACGGAACGACATACCGTAAAGATGCTTCATCACCACGCGCCTGCTCAGGTCTGCTTCGCCGTCCAGCAAGTCGAGGATTGAAGAGCCGGTGATAAACACTTTCAGTGCCGGGTGTGTGTCATAAATCTGCTTAATCTCACGACTCCAGCCTTCGTATTTGTGTATCTCATCTATATACAGATGTTCACCACCTTCTTTCACGAACTCGTCCGCCATTTCAATCAGCGTATGAGTTGTGAAGTAACTGTGGTCTGCCGACACATAGAGGCTGTGCTCATCGGGCGTCTCTTTTATATGCTGCTTCACCATCGTGCTCTTACCCACACCCCGTCCGCCTGTCAGGCATTGGAGGCGTTTATTCCAATCTATCTGATTATACAGATAACGCTTGAAATCCAGCGATGTCAAGTTCAGTTGCTCCCGCATGTACTGCAATAATGCCTCATCTATCATAACCTTAACCTGTTTGTTTGCACTTTTTAAGGTGCACGTTTGTGGGTTTTGTGCACTTTTCGCGGTGCAAATATACCGCTTTTGCGTGATATCTGCAAGTTTTTGTCGCAAAAACTTGCCAAAAAGGCGTTTTATTTGTTACTTTTGGTTTTCGTTAAGGTTAACTTTTAACTCTTCACTTTTATTTTTTAACTTCACAGAGCTACTAAACCAGCTTTAATAATTCTCAATTGTCAATTATTGACAGCCCTCTTACATCTTCACCTTTCCGTCCTGGATGTAGAGGCCGGACTTGGGTTTGGCTTTCAGGCGGCGGCCGTTGAGGTCGTAAATTTCTCCGCCCAGAATCTTGGACTTTGAACCCTGAACCGTTTCAACATCCGTCGGGTCGATAGGAAGAATCGTGCCAAACTCCTTCCACTCGTCAGCCTCCTTGTAGGCCTCTACCGAGGAAGCCGGCACGTAGAGCGTCGCCTCGCTTCTGGGCATCTCCTGAAAGGCTTTGTTACTGACAGTAGGCGGCACCTCGGCATAGCACGTGAGGGTGCGGAGGTTGGTGCAATCGCGGAAGGTATAGTCCATTACCTTCACCGTCTCGCCTGTGATGCTGACGGAAGCCAGCTGACTGCATCCGCTGAACATACCCTTTGTGGATGGGTTGGACTGCAAACTGAAGCCGCTGCAGTCCAATGAAGTGAGGGACCTGCAGTCGGCGAACATATAGTACATATAGCGCGTGTTTCTGGTGTCGAAACCGCTGACGTCAAGAGCTTTCACGCTCAGGCATCCCGAGAACATGCACTCCATGTTATCGACATTACCGGTGTCCCAGCCGCTCACGTCGAGCTCTTGGAGTTGCTCACAGCCGTAGAACATCCATCGCATATCCTCGACGTTGTGCGTATCCCAGCCGCTCACGTCAAGCTCCTTGAGTTTCTCGCAGCTGGCGAACATATAGTTCATGTCGGTGACATTCTCTGTATTGAAGCTGCTGATATCCAGCGTCTCAAGGGCATAGCAGTTATAGAACATGCTTTCCATGTTCGGCACACGGTGGGTGTCGAAGTTGCTGAGGTCGAGGGATGTGAGTGATTCACAGCCGTAAAACATTTTCTCCATGTCCGACACCATGTGCGTGTCGAAGCCGCTCACGTCAAGGGAAGTAAGGGATAAACAGTTGTAGAACATATGATTCATGTTTGTCACGTTCCACGTTTTCAGATATTCCAGCCCCTCAATCTTCTTCAGATTATATAAACCGCGGAACATAGATGAGGCATCCGTCATCTCGTAAAAGTCAGCAAATGACGGGTCGAACACCGCGGAAGTTATCTCCTCGTAATTTTCCAGATAGCTGTCTTTAGAATAGGTCGGAAGTCTGGTATATACCTTGCCGGAGCGCTGGTTTTGTTTGTTGTCGTAGTAGAACGTCAGCACGCTGTCCTCCACCACCGCATAGGCGCTGGGACCCTCGCCGCAGCGCATCACACCTATGGTGGCGCCTTGATCGAAATTGTATACCAACAGTGCATTCAGCAGGAAATAGCCGTCGTTCTCGCCGCCCCAGCCCCAGTTGACATGGAAATAGTCATTGGTGTCGTAGCCGTCTATTACGAAGGCGTGTCCGGAAGAACTCTTTATGGAGCCGTCGTACATCACAGGGCCGTTAATGCTCAGTTCGTTGTATATCAACTGATTCCATGCATCGTTTTCATAGCCGCCTCTGTTGGCATAGCCCATCATGAAGCCGTCGTAGGCGAAGATATCCGGAAGCACATTCCTCACATCTTCGGATTTTGCTCCACTGCTATCCAATCCATATCTCATCACGACAGCATGGCCGCACAGCTGCATCAGCGTGGCCACGGCATCTATCTCCTCTGCCGTCTCGCTGCCATCGTAGGAGGGAAGCATGTGGTCCCAGTCTATTTCCGTGATGCCGAGTTCCGGCAGTTCCTCCCAATGGTATTCTCCCTCGGTGTCGTAGTAACCGAATCCATAGCCGGGGATGACCGTCGCTGTCCGCTTCGGCCACTTGTGATAGTTCATCACCTGCGCCATCGCCGTTGCCACACATCCGGTGACGGCTCTCTCTCCGTTTATCAAGGGGCACTTGGCGTTGTACGGGTAATCCTGATACCAGCGTGTCGTCAGCAGCGGCTCTATCCTCTCGCCAGTGACGGCGGTCTGCTTCACCGCCTTGGCATCGTCGTGCGTCTGCATGTATTCGTACTGCTCCTCGTAGCCCTCCAGCCAGGAGCGCATGTTGTCGGGAATGCTGTCGCTGCGGAAGCTGCCGCTGTAGGCATAGCCCAGCACGGCCGGCATCCTGTCGTCGCCGCTCACGATGACGAAGCCGCCGTCGTCGCCCATGTTAAAGACGTAGAAAGCCTCACGGGTATCCGCCGTCTGCAGCGACGAGAGATCGCCTGCGGGAGCCGTCCTTCCCCCTCGCGGGGAGGCAGCATACCTGCCCAGCATGAATTCGTATGCCTTGCTACGCGCCTCGCTCTCCGTGACGGCATCCGCCAGCAGAGTGAGACAGGAAAGGGAGAACAGTACGGTCAGTAAGAGATATTTTTTCATGGCAATGTTTTCGAATATTACGGTTCGTCGCTGCAAAAATATGATTTTTTGCCAACAAAAACAAATTTTTCGCCAAAACCTAACACTTTAACCCCCAAACTTTCAACTCCCAGCCGTCAACTGTCAGCTAATAAGCCTATGCTAACGAATACGTCCTGTTCTTGTTGGCTCCATGAGCCATTATCTTTCCTTCTTGCAGCAATTGATAAATGTAGGACTTTGTCTGTGTCGGCTTTAATCCAAGCAAGGCAGACAACTCCGCTGTTCGGCAACTACCCTTTTCTTTAAGATATGCCAGTATTATCGTCGGTTTATCGTCGGTATTCACACCTTTATCGTCGGTTATCGTCGGTTTATCGTCGGTCATCTCCCAACCTTCAGGCGCACTGATAAGCAAGTATCTGTTCTTCAATTCGTTTTGCTCATCCATCAACAGATTACGGAAAAAGCGTTCGAGGAAACTGGTATCATAGTCGATGCCAAGACGGACATTTTTGTAGTTGGCTCGAACCAGAGCGTTACGGAAATACCAAGAATAAGTTTTGAACAGATCATTGGTAATGCTATATTTCATTGAGCGCAAATACTGTATGGTAAAGACCGCTGTAGTACGGGTGTTACCTTCGCGAAAAGGATGAATTTGCCACAAGCCGGAAACAAAACGGCAGATATGGCGAACCTTCTCTTCCTCTGACAATCCTTTATAGCTGAATTCACGTTCCTGCTGGATATCGTAGTCAATGGCTCTGCGCAGGTCTTCCCAGTTCAGGTAATTGACGGTATCGCCACGAAGCACCCATTCTTTTTTGGTGATGTCATATTTTCGCAGTTCCCCTGCATGTTTGAACACGCCCTCGAAGATGCGGCGATGTGTAGAGATGAAACCGTTGGTATTGAATGCAAACGTATTTGTGGAAAGAATCTTCTTGATATTGGCAGAAGTTTTGTCACACTCGGCAGCATTGTCGTCTTGCGGTGTGCGGTTTGTCTTGCTGCTATAGTAAGAATCAAGCATTTGGCGAACCTCGTCGATGGTGATATCGCCCTCGATGTTACGCTGTGCCACATCGAGCAGATACTGAGATGGCTTCAACCCGTCCACCTGCTGGAGTCCAATCGCAGTTTGCCAATCAGCGGCACTCTGCTGTGCAGATGGTTCCACTTGCCGTATGTATTCGTCAAAATCTTCTTGCTTCATCGCAATATGTTTCTGCCTTAGCCTTATTGTTGCCTTTTCACAGCACAGATTACATCAATTCCGGGTGTAAAGATACGAAAAAAAGTTGACAAGTTAACGAGTAGACAAGTTGACAAGTTGTTTCTTTTTGGAAAATGATAGAATTTCACACAGAAATCACTTCACTTCCTTAATTATCCTTGCCGGATTGCCTCCCACCATCACGTTGTCGGGCACATCCTTCGTCACCACAGCTCCGGCAGCCACTACTGCGTTTCTTCCTATCGTCACTCCCGGACAGATGATGGCCCCGATGCATATCCATGCGTTCTCCTTGATTGTCACTTTTCCGAAGTGCAGCAGGTTGTGTCTGTCGCTGAGGTCGTGATCCACCGTCACTATTTTCACTTCCGGTCCTATCAGCACGTTGTCCTCTATCACCACCCCTGCGGGCGACAGTATTGTGGCTCCTTTGTTGATGATGATGTTTTTGCCGAGTGTCATGCGGCATCCGCAGTCGCAGTAGAAGGGCGACACGATGGCCACGCTGTCGTCTATCTCGCTTTGGAACAGTTCTTCCAGCAGCGCTTTATAGTCGGGGTCTGTAGGTTTCTTGGAGGATATTTTCAGGCATAGTGCGTGGCTGCGTATCATTTCCCCTTCCACTTCCCTCATACGCGGATCGTCCTTGCGTCCTGACCCTGTGGCGTCTATCGTTTCAAAATATTCTATCATTTGTCTTGTTCCTTCAGGTAATCAAATATGTTGATGGTTCCTGCTTCCTCCTCAACGTTGAGACTCGGCACTTTCTCCACCATCCTTGTTGTGCCGCTTTTCTTATCGACATAGAAATGCACAAAGGCACCTGTATAGCTTCGGAACACCACCTGATAGTCTGAGTCCGTCTCTTCGCCCATCTGAAGATACATGATGTCCGGGTTGTCTTTTGCTGCGCTCCAGTCATACGCGCTGTGACAATAGTTGTTCACTCCCTCGTATGCCATTTCTTCTGTAATGGTTCTCACATCTGCCTTGTTATTATGGCAAGAGCATAAACACAACGCAACAAATACGAATATAAAGGCAATGTTCTTCATTCCGGTAAAAGTTTTCTTTTCGCCACAAAGGTACGAAAAAGTTAAAAGTGAAGAGTGAAAAGTGAAGAGTTTTTTGGTTTTCGTTTTCGTTTTCGTCAAGGTCAAGGTTGCCTTCGCCTTTTGTCTTTTACCCATTATGCATTACGCATTGTGAAATATGCATTATCGAGGCCTCTACGTTGGCACACATTTATTGACTTCCCCAATGTCCGTTGTGTCCGTTCACGATGCGCTCAAAAACGCAGCAGAACTGCTGCAGAGCCGCTACAGAGCCCCTAAATTGTAAGACTCAACAGGAATCAGAGTTAAGCTAAAAAGCATTCAACTCCAATCCGTGATAAGTCCAAAATGTGTCAACACGTTCAGTATGGATGTCCACTCGTTCAGGAACTCGCAAGAAGAGACACACTAATAATCAACAACTTAATTTTTCTCAACGGACATTGCGGACATTGGGGACACGCATAAATTAGTCCTTACACATCAGCCCTCATACATCATACTTCAGCCATCTTACCTCTTACATCAGCCCTCTTCCGTCTTTCGTGTTGCCATGCTTTTATTTTTAAGGTTAATTCTATTTCTCAGACATCAGTCTTCAGCCTTCAGACTTCTTCCTGTCAAACTTGTCAAGGATGTCGTAGAAATAGGGTTAAGTATTGCTTCTTTTAAAAGAGAATGCTCCATTTCCTACAGGAATGGCTCCATATTTATCATAAAAACCTTCCATCGCTTTACTTTCAAGATCTTTCGAACACTCACGTCCTGTGATACGCATATAATAAATATCTGCACCAAATGCAACAGCATAATTGTATCGGCTATAATTCCACGACGAATGTAAAAAAAAATCCGAGCTTGCTTCATTATAACATCTCAGATGTTTTTTTAAACGTGTTTTTAATTGTTTTGACGTACCAATATAAAACACTGGTGATTTTTTCTTTGGGTATATAAAATTACAAGTTCTCGCAACCATAATATATATTCCAGGTGCATCTGGTATATTTTCAAAATTATCATCTGATATAAAAGCATTTTCAATCATCGAGATCTTTGACTCAATAATATCTTTATTAATATGTTTACTTAGGAAATGTAAAACTCTTTTCATAGTATTTAGTGTTTTAACCTCACATTGTTTTACATTGTTCTTTATTCACAACTCTATCCCTGAACAACCGCATGTTGGTGAAGTTGCGTGAGATATTCTGCACAAGTTCCAGATAATTGTCAGAACCGTCATCCCATTTGTGATAGAACGGTTTTATAGAAACGCAGTTCTCATGTTCAAAGACAGTGTTGAGCAATGTTCTGTCAGAATTGCCACAGGAATGCCCCATAATCAGCACTTGAAATGGTGCTGCCATCAGGAACTCCAGCATATCGTGGTAATGTCTTGTTTCCAGATATTTTGTCGACTTGTTGTTCTTCAATAGTTCTTTGTCGTTTCTGTCAAGAATATCTTTATAGTTCTTGTCAAGATCATCACCATAGCCAAAGATGATATTCTTTGGGTGTTCAAGGTCGCCATGAATATAGTTGAACTCAACATTAAAATTGCCATACATCTTGGCGGTTGCTGTATAATTGAAGCTCAGCAACATGATACGCTCAGGTCTCAGTTTCTTTTGCTCTTCAAAGTTATTTTGTATTTCTTCGAGGTTTGTATTTTCAAGCCGCATATTTTCCAATGCCTTCTTTTTCCCTTCTGTTGAAAAATCAGCAGGGTCGAAGAATTCTATCATTGGATTATGCAACTCTTTTTTATACTGATTTGTTCCGATGGTACGAAGGTATTCTACCAACCTTTCCTTCAAATAAGCCAACTGCTCATTCAGTTCTTTTACCGAATGGCTGCAGTCCGTACTTTCTGTATACCTTTTCAGCAATTGATAGTAGTCATTTTCAATATCCACCCACCCTTTTGACTCAACATTTTTTATAATATCTCCAAACAATAACGAAAATTTAACACCATATTTTGCAGGATTCGACCGGATATCCTTAACAACGTCTTTACCACTTTTTTTGTTGACACGAGACAACTGAAGAGCAAATGTTTTCCAACACTTGAATGAATCATTCATCTTAAAGGTACACAATGGGTCGGCAGACACGCTAGTCATTTCATCGAGAAAGCCATTGACTCTCTGTTCCCAATACCAGTTTATGAAATCAGCATAACTTGTCTTCAAGTCATGAGCCAAGTCGAAGCCGTTACCTATAATGACGAGTCTATTCATTGTTATGAATTTATAAATTGAACAGAATCACTCTGCATTAAAATATTCTTCAATATTGCTATTATATTCCATAAAACTTGCAATGATGCTTTTCCATACATCAAAGGGGATTGTCCCATCCACTCTAAAAAGTTTAGTCTCCTTGGCAACTTTACCATCTCTTAATTTGCCGTTTATTCTCAACAGATAATTATCAGAATTATACTTCCTAATCGAACCGTCCAAGTGATCAAACACGGATTTCGCCTTATTGTATTGAGTATGGATGTACTTACAACATATCTCCTCAGGTGAATACGTATAACGTGTATCCTGTAGTTCTTCTATTTCTAGTTGAAAACTATTGTCTTTTTTGTTTTTCCAATAAAAATCCGTTTGAAAACTATTTGTACGCAAATGATCTTTTACACCTAAAATATATGATGCTTGGCCTTCCTTATTTGCTGGAATATCATTAGTGAACTTAGGCCCGTAATAATATTCTCTCCTACAATAATGCGACCAGTCCTTACTGAGCATGATTCTATCCAAATCTAAAGCTATTTTCAACGACGGTAGTTTCTCCTCTTGATAATAGCCAAACAAATAAGGTACAATCCTGCCAAAACCATTAAATATACTATAACCACTTCTTAAATACTGATGAAGCATAATAGTGTATTCTGTGTTCTTTGATTTTAGATAACCTACATCCGAAATACCTGGCTCGCCGAGAAAAGAAAATTCATCGAGCAGGTCTTTGATATAAAACAACCCTTCATCATCCATTTTATTCTTTAAAGAGGAGCAAATCTTAAATACAATATTCTCCTCTTCATAATATGGATAAATCGTTTCTATTTCAATTCCGGCCAAACTTTTAGCTTCAATCTTTTTAAATAGATTTTTGTTTATCATCTTGATTTATATATAATTTGATGCTATCAAGTACAGCGAAGAGTTCTTCAATCTTTGCGACAATGCGGAATTGCTCTTGATATGGTGGTAAAGGAATGGTCAAACCTTCGAATTTAGCTCGAGAAATGTATTTAATTGTTGTACCTGTTCCTAAATCATAGAACCTTTTAGTCTGACTCATTAGGAAATAGTAAAGGAAATTCTCTTCAAGTACATTCTTTTGGGGAACTATGCCAATGAATGTTTGGTTTGTACAGCATTCAACGGTTGTAATAGCCTGAATTCCCAAAGATGCACTACAAGAACATAACACCGTGCCTATAGGGCATATTCTCATATTCATTTCTTTAATCAAATCCATTGACACATTCTGGTTTGACGAAGAGCCATTTAAGTATTTCCCTTCAATATCTTCTATTCTGCACCAAGGTATATCGCCATCAAAGCGAGTTGGTTTGTCTCGCTGGGGTACAATAAAGTCTGTACAAACAGCCTTCAGATTTGATAAACACCAATTACCTGGAATATTGTTGGCTTCATACTTATTATCATAAGGTTCATACTTGGGATTGATGCGTTTCAAAAGTTCAATGGCTGGTTCGTCACTGGGGTCTTGGGGTACAAGTTTACCATGTATGGCGAGGTCGAGGATTTTGGACTTTGCTTTATCTATAGCCTTCAACAAATCACCCTCATTGCTCTCCAATTCATCAATTAAGGTGAACCAACGCTCAACTTCATTTGCAATGCGTTGTTGCTCGGCAAGAGGAGGAATTGGAATCAGAAAGTTTTTAAGCACTTCAAATGGTGGAATATTCTTAATAGCTGTTCCCTTACTTTCTTTCGCTGCTTCATTTTTAAGAATATAATCGAAGTAGAGAAGGTAGAAGTATGTAATAGAGGTATCATATAATCGAATCAGCATTAGTGCTTGGTTTATTATTCCCTCTCGAATTCCTTGAGGAAGAATATATGTCTCACCTATTGTACCAGCACAACTCACAATAATATCTGAAGGCAATACTGCAAAACCTTTAAGTTCCTCATATTTTTCACTATCTATAAAATAATGCCCCAATGTAGCATCTTTGTTGATAGCATTCTTCTGCTCGTAAACTTTATATGCGTCTGGAGTATCTGGTACGAACATGGATTTTGTTAAACTGCTACCAAATGGTCCTTTTTTATAAAAGGCCAGATCATCCAATTTACACCACTCCCAGCTCTCAGGGATCTCGAATGGTGCTTCAATCTCTGTATCAGTAGCCGTCTTTTTACTCCGCTTAATTTTTCCCTCTTTGACAAGTCGTTCTTTCTCTGCACGGATGCGCTCCAGCAATACGGATGCAGGCTCGTCATTCGGGTCTTGTGGAACAAGTTTGCCACGAATGGCAAGGTCAAGTATCTTTTGACGTAACTTCTTTGTGTCCATAAGTTAGTCCTTATTGGATTCGTTTTTGTCATCCAATAGAGCCTTTACGGCTTTGTCGAAGTCGCTCTCCAACAGTCGCATTTCACGCTCTCGATAGATTTCAAATTCATGTTCCGCTTTTTTAATGGCTTCCTCGTGCGATATGCTACCATTGCCTTCGAGGATATTCTTCCGCAGTCGGAGTATCTGATCATCAAGAGCCTGAATCCAATCCACCATCCTCATGGGGTTCTGCTCCAAAGCTTGGAACTCAGCATAATCCAAGAACTGCGAGGTCAGCAGGTTCAGACGCTGAAGTTCCAACTCCGTCAGATAGTTCTTGGCAATCTTCACGTCATCGCGCGTCACATAGTTGCCTTTGAAGTTGGTCATACCCACAAACGGTTTCTCGTTATCCACACGTTCATAAATCAGCTCTGCTGCCGTATGCTCATGCACAGCATAGTGCATCTTATTCTGAACGGTAGCAAAAAATTGCTTCGTCATCTTTGCCCTTGGGTCGTAGTCGGTCGATGTGGCATAGATGTCCGTCACCTGTTGATAGAAGTTGCGCTCGCTGCTGCGGATATCACGGATGCGCTGAAGCAGTTCCTTGAAGTATCGGTTGCCACCCTGCTTCAGTCGTTCATCATCCATCGTGAATCCCTTCTGGATATATTCATGCAGCAGTCGGGTTGCCCAGCGACGGAAACGAACGGCAATAGGTGACTGCACACGATAACCAAGTGCAATGATGACATCAAGGTTGTAATGTAGAACCGTATGAGTCTGCGTTTTGCCCTCTATTGCACCATGCTGAGTGGTAGTTCGGAATTTCCGAACAACCACATCTTTGTCTAATTCCTTATCGGCAAAGATGTTTGTCAGATGTTCACTGATATTCGATTTACTCGACTGGTATATTTCTACCAATTGTGCCTGTGTCAGCCAAACATCCTCATCGGCAAAGAGCGTATTCACACTCAGTTTGCCTTCTTCATCCTTATAGAGTATCAGCTTGTTTTCTTTCTTTTCTATTTCGTTCATTCTACTATTCCTTTTAGTAATTCCTGTAACCGTATTACTGACTTACTGATATTGTCGCTTTTCTGCTGAATGGTAGCCATCAGGTCAGAGAGTGTCAGGTCGTCATCGTCGTTAGTCTCTTTGATCCAAGAGATATCAAGGCTGGTCTTGTCGCGCTTCAGTAATTCTGCAACATCATACTTACGCCAACGGCCATTGGGATTGGTCTCTACATTATAGGTTTCCTGACGTGCAGCAAGATTATCTGCGCTGTAGCAAGCCACGAAGTCATCCAAGTGATGGCGAAGCATAGGTTTTGTGGCCAGCGTGTGCTTGATACCTGTACGATAGTCGTAATACCACACTTCCTTCGTCTGCTCGCCTTTCTTGAAGAAGAGGACGTTTGCCTTGACACCCTGGGCATAGAAGATACCTGTAGGCAGACGGAGAATGGTATGCAGGTTGTAGTTCTTCAGCAGTTCCTTGCGAATGGTTTCACCAGCTCCAGCCTCGAACAACACATTATCAGGCAACACCACAGCTGCACGGCCGGTGTTCTTCAGCATCACCATGATATGCTGGAGAAAGTTCAGCTGGTTGTTCTTGGTCTCTACATAGAAGTCGGGGCGATCGATGTCCACACTTCCTGCCGGACGAGTGCCGAAAGGCGGATTGGCAAGAATGACATTGACAAGTTTCTGAGGCTGTTTCTCCAAAGAGTCCTCACAGAGGATAGGACTACGATTGGTACCAATGCCATGCAGATAGAGATTCATGGAGGCCAGCGTAACTACGAGGGCCGTATTATCATAGCCTAATAACGCCTCATCACGCAGGAAATCCCGCTTCGCCTTGTCTTGCGACTGACCCTTCATGTAATCGTAAGCAGCCAAGAGGAAGCCACCGGTACCACAGGCAGGGTCGCACACTGTCTCACCAATCTGCGGACGAGCCACATCAACCATTGCGGAGATGAGGGAACGTGGCGTGAAATACTGGCCTGCACCGCTCTTCTTATCCTGTCCGTTCTTTTCGAGAATGCTCTCATAGATGGCACCTTTCACATCGCCGTCCATCACCAACCATTGCTCTTCGTCAATCAAGGTAATGACCTTACGGAGATATACGGGCTTGTCTATCTTGTTTTGAGCCTTCACGAAGATGGTGCCGATGAGATTCTCTTCTTTACTGAGTTTATCCAACGTCTTCTCGTATTGGCTGATGAGATCGAGACCATCTAATTCTATGAGGTCTTTCCATCTATAGCCTTCTGGAATGGCTGAATCTTCACCAAAGGTTTCGACGTTCTCATCATCCATCTTCAGGAAGAGAAGATAGGTGAGCTGGGTGATATAGTCTGTAAAGCCAATGCCCTGTCCTGCAAGGGTCGTTGCCAGCGTCCAGACCTTCTTGGTAAGTGATGTTTCCTTATTTGTTGCCATATATGTTATGCTGTCTTTCTATAGAGTAAGAATTTTGAGAGTGACACAAGTGCCTCATCTGCCTGTGACTTACTGCCAAAGGCTTTAATCAGCTGTGCAGCTTGTGTTCTGTCGTCGTCAATGATATCCTTGATGGTGCAAGCGCCATTGGAAGCTATATAATCCACTATCTGACGGATTATAATTATCTGCGACTCTGTCACCGTGCGCTGCATCTGACCATACCAAAGGTTAAAACGTTGCTGAGCCTGTGGGTAGAGGCTCTCGAGTTTTTCTATCTGGTGATTGGCAAAGCGCACTAATTGGATGATGTTAGTAAGCGCCTCTTTTTCTTCTTTTGTGGTATGTTGTTTAACAGATTGAGGGTTCACAATCGTATAGCAGTTCCACAATCGCGAGGTCTGGAATTTGTTGTTAGCCATCTTCAGCTTGTTCTCCAAGTCTTTCAGAATGGCATAAGTTAAAGGCTCACCATCGTTGTTGTAAATCATACGCAAAGCCTCAATCTCGTCCTTGTGCTCATTACAATACTGTTCAAAAGCCGATGTCAACTCTGTTGCCTCTTCCTGCGAGAAACCCTTGGAAATGAGAGTATCCTCACCTGGCTGCAAGGTCTCTACAAAACCAGCAGCAAGAATCAGGAGATATTGACGGGCCTGCGGATGATTGACTATAGGAGCCACCAAACCCTTTCGCTCGTTGTTAGGTTCGTTGATGTTCTCATACGGAGGTAGGCTGTTATTCTCAAAAGCAGTAAAGATATTGACCGAGATTTCTCTCATACTGGCGAGAGCCAAACTTTGGAACTCTTCACGCTGACTATCTTTACATTTGTTGTTGATGCGCGCGAGTCTTGCAGCTATCAGACGCAGAAACTCATCGTTCACATTGCCATGTGTCAGTAACTCCAAGAGCCGTTTCAACGTAATGACCTGTGTATTCTCACCGTCGCTTGGGCTTGTTATGGTTTTAGCGCTTTCTGTGACACCGACTGCATCCACGAGGAAGAAACAGTCCTTACTATAGGCATTTGGAGTAACATTGTGTAACACATCATCGTCAATGGTTCGCACTCCACGCCCTTTCATCTGGATATACAATGGTTCTGAAGCCACGTCTCGCATGAAGATAAGTACTTCAAGTGGCTTGACATCCGTTCCCGTTGCCACCAGCGTACAGGTAACGGCAATGCGGAACTCCTTGTCGTTGCGGAACTGACGTATCAACTCGTTGCTGTCACCTGCTGAGTAGGTTATCTTTTGCACGAACTTGTCATCAGAACGGCCAAATACTTCTTTCGCAATACGTACAATGTTGTTCGCATGGTTCTCGTTGAGCGCAAAGATGAGCGTCTTAGGCAGATAGTCCATATTCGGCTCACGCTGAGGGTCGATGAACATCTCCGTATAGACAGCATCACGATAGGTTTCAAGCACCAGTTTGATTTGAGCAGGATTGATGATACTGCGGTTCAGTTCCTCTCGTGTATAGTGCCTTGTTTCCTCATTGCGAATGGTTTCTACTTTACCCGTGTACCGCGTTTCCCGTTTCAACTTGTCACCTTTCAGAATGGCACCACCGTTTTCTGTCGCTTCTGTTCTGATACGATAAATGCGGGCATCCACATTCACTCCGTCTGTGATAGATCTATCTAACGTGTAGTTCACAACACGGTTATTGTTGAAGAAGGCCATCGTCTCAGGAACAGGCGTTGCCGTGAGACCTATCATCTTGGCTGTATTAAAGTATTCCAAGACTCTGCGCCAGTTGCCATAAATTGAACGGTGGCACTCATCAATGATGATAAGGTCGAAGAAATCCGGAGGTAGTTGAATCTGACCTGTCAACTGCACTTCTCCTGTTGTGGTATCTTCATCGTCGTCATCATCGTCAGTTATTTCCTGTCCTGTGAGCAGAGAGAAAAGACGTTGAATTGTGGAGATGACAACATTACTGTCTGAAGGAACCTTGTTAGACTTTAGGCGATTGACTATATAAATGGTATTGAAGGGGTCGCCATTCTCAGTCAAACGGAACATACCAAACTCTCCTTCTGCCTGTTTTCCCAGGTTGTTGCGGTCCACCAAGAAGAGTATACGTTTCATTGGTGTATAGGCAAGGAAACGATATGACGCCAAACAAGCTGTATATGTTTTTCCGGCACCTGTGGCCAAAACAATCAAAGCACGATTCTGTCCTGCACGGAAACTTTTTTCCAGTTCCGTAATAGCATCATACTGGCAGTCGCGCAATCCTTTTTGCTTCAGAGTTGGCAAACCTGCGTACGGGTCTTCAATGCCCAACATCTTGACGATTTCCTTAGGTGTATGAATGCGATTCATCTCTATGAGATTACCGTCTTCATCACGGAAGTCGCGGAAGAATGTTTCTTCCCCGTTTGACTGATATATGATAGGAAGAGGACGGGAGTAAGCCTTATAGCATTCGGGCACACCACGGGCATATAGTTCTGCTTGCTCACAAACAACATCGGTAGTGACATCAACCTCTTTCCGTTTTGCCTCAAGTACGCCAACCGCCATACCATTGATAAACAGAAAGTAATCCGCTTCCCGATTGCGGTTTAAAAGACCTTCTCGAATTGCAGCAGCAGTAAGAGTGGGCGAATAGTCGTCTCTATTCACCACCTCCCAACCAGCATCGTCGAACATCTGGTCTATCTTGACTCTAGCTTTCTCTTCAGGTGTCATAAGCGTCTCTTTCGAATCTTTCGACTGCAAAGGTATATATTATAGATTCAATTTAGATGAAGTTATGTAAAAACATTAAGATTTTTATTTCTTTTTTCTCCATTCTTGTTCTTCTTCGTATTTTACCTGCGCTTGCTGAATGGCTAATAATACTGTTTTCTTATCTTCTTCAGGTGACAAGTCTTTACACCAATATAGGACATCCAGCATATTGTAGATAAGGCTCCTTATCAAGTAAGGTGCCCTATTCTTTTTGACATCATCATCGGTTTCAGAACGATGAGAGCCCGGATTAGTTATGGCAACACAAGAATGTATTGCTCTTTGAATATAAACGGGTATTATCTCTTCCATATATGGCTTTCCTAACATGATACTACATGCAGCAAGATTGGAATTATCATGTTTGACCGTACAAAATCCCCTTTTATATAATCTTGATACTACATCGCTCATTATTTTTCTTATATCATTCAATAATGAATTGTTCTGCCACTCTTCATTCTCTAATGCTTTTAAAATCCTCATTAAATCATGCTCAGACTCAGGCCAGGTATCAAAAACGATTTGATACTTGTGTCGAATTTGAGTTTCATACATCACATCAGCATTCTTTTTTATATCCTGGATAAGCCTATCCTCGTCTTTATCCTTCTCATAATATTGGCCTTCATGCTCTTCTGCAAAAGCTGTTCCCGATGCTAAGTCAGGTTGTCCTGTGAAAATATAATAAGGGACATAGCGAATATGAGCTAATTCGTGAATTTTCTTTATGCTATAAGTTAATCCATCCAATTTGTCAACTTGGGAAGCTGGAGATTTAAACACTTTTGCATCCAATATAACACCAGACCATTCTTCGAGATGCTTTTCGAATTTCTCCATTCCCTCTTCGGCATTGGTAGAAGTGACAACCTCAAATCCGTTTTCAGGAAGCTCACAAACTTCTTTAAAAGAGATCATGTCTTCCCACTTATCATCTATCCACAATATCCTATACTTACTCATCTCCTCTATATATTGGTAGTTTTACGACAACACTAGTATATTTTTGTCCTCCTCTATCTTTTGTGAAGATATTATAGTTGCCACCATAATGTTCAACAATGCTTTTAACAACATATCCACCGGTTCCCTGTCCGTCAGAATCCTTTCCCTTTACACCTCTCATTCCATAACGGGCCTTATCCATTCCATCCGGAAGAGGTCTCCCGTTATTCGTAAAATCTATAATATAAAATCCGTCTTCAACAGAAAGAGTTATCTGAAGTTTATAATGCAGTGATTTGTCTACAAAACCATGAGTGATGGCATTACTGATGATATTGTTAACAAGACGCAAAAAGTCCGATTTGCCAATAAAAATGGTGGCTTTTCCTTTGGTAACCTCGTTTAGAGCAATATCATCTAGAATAAATGCAATAGAATAGTTGTTGTTCGTCTCACTAAAAGATGCTAAAATGGATTTAATATCTAGCGCTTCAGGCTCAGAGAACACATCCTCATCTGCAAGATGTCTTACAATTTCAGAGAGTGTATCAAGAGCATGCTTTTGACGACCAATATACATTTGAAGCTGAGCTGCTGAATCGTCTGGCAATCTATTAACAAAAGCCTCCATTAACGTCAACGTGTTACGGAGTTGCGTCATTGGCGTCTTCATGTCGTGCTTACGATTGCGAACCTCAATCATATACTCGGACTTCAACTTATTAATTATTTCTTGAAGTCCCAGTTCTTTAGCCTTAGCCAATTTTGAAACCTCAGAAGCCTCACGGAAAATATTCGTCTGCTCATTCAAAGGAGGAAATGATATTCTGGTGTCCAGAATATCTTCTCTCCTAAAACGAAGAATTGAGGAGCCGGCAAACGGCAACTTCTTTTTGGATAATTCCCAACAAAGGTATTCCGGATCTAAGCCATTGAAAGCAAGTTTATAGCCATATACATGAGGATGTAGATATACAGGTTCCTCCGGCGAAGCCACACAGTATGTCGGCTTTAATTTTCCTATTGAAGAAAAAAGCAAAACCGGCTCTTCAACCATTACAGCTCTTTCAGGTATTTCAGATTCTTCAAAACTGCTTGGAGAAATGAAGTAGTGAAAATCTTCAGAAGCCAGGCTAGATATATTCACCACGCGTCCTCTTTCCTCTTTTAGGGGGGGCACCTGCTTATGGGAAATAGGCGTCAATACTTCCCTCAACGTTTTCACGAGATAGCCCTGGGGAACATCCTCTTCTTTTTCCAACAAATAAGTCAGGACGTTCCAGGTATATCTTTTCTTCGCAATATCGCCCGCACCGATTTCGATGCACTTATCGTTTTTGCGAGAATGAATAAGATTCAAGACCTGTTCAACATCAAGTATCTTCTCCTTGTTGTTTGCGTTGTACTTATAACTGTCACTAGCATCAACAAAAAGGACAGGGTCATCCCCATTTCTTTCCTTGTTTAGAACAATTAAAGAAGTTGAAACAGCAGAACGGGAATAAATCCCTGATGGTAATTGTACTACCATATCAATCATATTACCATCAACTATCTGCTGCCTCAACATGGATACAATCGAATTTTGATGAGAACAAACACTTGATGGCATTATATAGTATGCGTGCTTAGTGCGGCTTTCGATGAAGCGCTCTAACACATACTGTTCTGTGGTCTTTGAGTTAATATGATGATAATTAGGCAAAGATCTCAGACTCATTCCAAATGGAGGAGTTGAAACAATACAATCTGCGCCATGAGTGTTCCAGGCTGACACAGAATCACCGCATATAATTCCGCTATAATCGTATCCGTTTAATTCAAGCCTCATTTGCGCCATCTTACAAACGGACGTATCAAGCTCCTCACCATGATAATCATGGATAAAATCCGCAATTCCGTATGAGGCTAATCCGGCAAAGGGATTGTAAATGGACTGATATTTCTTCTCCTCGATTAATTTCAATACCAATTCAGTCACTTCGGATGACTGAATCGACAACCCCCAATAAGTATCAGAAATATAATTCTCAATGAACTTTTCTGTACAAATTGGAAGGATTTCCTTGTAATTATTTCCACAGGCTTCTTTAATCTTCTCAATGTATGTCGACTCCTCCTCTGTAACTTCTTCGTGATCAAATTGTGTGAATGACCTCTTTACCTTACAGAGCAAAGACATGGCAGACAGAAATCTCTCATCTATGTTACTATAATGAGAACGTAACTTTATTATATAATCAATTACAATATAGTAAACGACATCTGCCTGGCTGGAATTTGACATACTCATAAACAATCTCTGACTACAATTTTTCTGATTTCGGCTGCAAAGGTACTGTGTGTATGTTCAATCTAAATGAACCTATTCATATTTTTGTAAATTTTCTTTTATTCGGCCTTAAAATTCTTCTCTCTGGAGCGTTGGACATATCACTTCAACTTAGTAACGGGACCCTTCAATGCTGAGACAAAACACTTTGTCTTTTCGAGGTCGTCAGCAATGATTGCAGGCCATTCTTCCTCAGGATTGTTATAACCACCCGGGAAGTCCGTTCGGATGGATGTTACTCGATAGCCTTCCAACTCCTCCCAATTAAGTCCGGGACCATAAGCTTTATCTATTTGCTCTCTGTCCTTCATAAGTTTATGTAAGATGTCGAGGTTTTCTGCCTCAGAATCCTTGCCCCTGTCTATGCGCAACTCGCAACGGACATTGTCTTTTGTCACCCACAGAGTCCACTGAACACCACCTATACCAGTACCACTCGAAATGAAACTATCCTTGGTGGCTGATGAGTTCCTAAATGCAGACATCGTTTTGTCTGCCTTAAACACTTTGAGTAATTCCGTCCAGAACTTGAAACGCATCTCGTGACGACGAGTCTCCTGGCGCTTAATCTCACCTTTCTCACGAGTCTCTCTGGAAGGAGCAGACTTTATCGTGAACAGCGGACCTAAAGGAGAATCACCTATACGGATAAGTTGCAATTCGAGTAGATAGAAATCGCAACCGTTGTCTGTCTCATTAAGCCAATTTATGGCTTCAACATGTTCCTGCTTGGCTTTTTCAACAATCCATATAGCCACCTTTGCGTTGAAAGCCGTTCGATAGGTGATAATCTTACCAAGATGGTCATGATTGGAGTCACCAAACTGATTCTCGATAACAACACCAGAACCATCCTCTAATTCTGCCTGAATATCCACACGGAAATTCTCAGAGGTTTGTTCTGTAATGGGATTCACCAACTTCAGATGGATAGTTTCTGAAACGTATTCCAAATTGTCTGCAAGCCAAGGAGTGAAATCTCCTGATTCACTTTTGAAATGACTGCGAAGCCGAATGTTTTCTATCTTACTTATTTTACTCATGTTTTTCTGATTTCGATGGCAAAGGTATAGAAAATATGTTCAATCTAAATGAACCTATTCATATTTTTGCAAACTTTCTTTTATTCGACGTAAAATTTCCTCTCGTAAACTCTCTGGAGACTGCACGACAACACGACCACCATAAGACAACAGAAGCTGTATCAACTCATAGTTCGGTATCACACGGATAGAGATGACTGCGCTGCCGTCTTCCCTCTTCTCTACAACCTCCTGAGTACTGTGGATGGGCTTGGAAAGAATATAAGGCAACTGCTCGGCATTGACCCACAATACGACAGTCTGTACTTCACCATCCGTCGGCACAGTAACACCAACCACATTGTCAAAATAATGAGCAAAGTCAATAGTGGTATTGGGGATGAAACGAGTCTTAACAGGAGCGATGGATCTTATGCGGTCGAGAGCAAAGTTAGACAAGCTCTTATAAGTCTCGTTGTAGGCTATCAGAAACCAACGCTGGTTGTACTCTTTAAGATAATAAGGATGTATGACGTCTTCCAAGATATTGTCACTCTTGTAGCTCATATAAGTTATCTTGATGGGCTTCTTAGTGGTAATAGACTTGAAAAGCGGAGTAAACATGGATATTCCCTTCAACATTTTGTTGTCACCAAAACCGACAGTAGGCTCCATCTTTGTGCTAACCGTCGTCTGAATACGGGCAAGCATTTCCTCCACCCATTCAAAACCGGGCATTCCCTCGAAGCGACGGAGCAAAGAGAGAGACTGAGAAAGCTGCACAATCTCATCCTCGGTAAGCGGAGTCTTGAAAATAGAGAAAGTGGAGTCCTCATATCGATATCTTATCTCACGTCCTACACGTATCTTCTCTACAACAACATGCCAGCGGTTTTCAATAGCAGCTATATCGTTACGTATAGTATTCAGAGCGGAGAGCGGCGCTTCTCCACGTTGTTCAAGAGCATCATTGCATTTGTCAAATATCTCCTGGGTAGAGTATCCCCTTCTGGTGTGGAGACACCTGTCAATGATGATTTCTCTAAATGCTCCGTTCTTGACGTTTGCCATATATCTTATTTTCTTTCTTGTTCCGTTAACTATTGACAATTGAGAATTGGGTTATTGTTTATGGATTTCATCTAATTTTTCTCAAGTTCCTCAATAAATCTGTCAAAGTCAGATAGGAATGTCTTATCTTGTAGCCTCCAGAACTTTTCGTATTCTCCCAACGCTTTGGCTTCGGCTTCCTCATGACTAATAGAACCGGCATCAGGCAGAACTTCTCGATCTGATATCTGTAAATATCGCTCCAACAGAGTTTTCCAGTCTGTCATTTTCATAATGATATGACGTCGCGCTCTGTCCTCTGCCATATCCAGAAAGGCTGTTGTCAGCAGATTAAGGCTTTCTATTTCCTTTTCCGACAAGTAATTCTTGGCAATAGTCACATCGCTTTTCACCACCCGTCCATCAGGGGCATTCTTCCATGTAGTAAGCCCCATGTGTGGTTTCTCGGCATTAGCACGATTGTAAACAATCTCTGCTGCCGTTTGGTGGCTTACAGCATAGTGCATCATGTTTTGCACCGTCTTGTAGAACGTTTTTGTCACCTCGCTCTTGGGGTCGTAGTCGCTGCTGCACTCGGCATAGATATCCGTTATCTTCTGATAGTAGCGACGCTCAGAGGTACGAATCTCGCGGATGCGATCCAGCAAGTCCTCAAAGTAGTCGGCACCAAACGGATTCTTTCCTTTTAACCGCTCATCGTCCAGTACGTATCCCTTTTGGATGTATTCCTTCAACACCTCGCGAGCCCAGATGCGGAACTGAGTTGCCTCATAGCTGTTTACGCGATAACCAACAGAGATGATAGCATCCAAATTATACAGCAGAACGCCCTGTTCATCGCAATTGTCCGACGGAATTCGAATTTTTCGAATAGCTGTGGACATTTGCAATTCTCCGCTTTCAGCTAACTGTGTCAAATGATAATTAATAGTTGAAAGAGCAACATTAAACAACTCTGACATTCGTTTCTGCGAAAGCCAGAACGTTTCATTGCTATAGAGAACGCTCACGTTCACCTTACCAGTACTTGAGCGGTAAATAAGCACATTTCCTTCAACGCTTGTCGCCAACTCCGAAGAACCTATCTTACTCATGAAATAGTCCTTGGCAACATTAGCAATAGGTTTCTTTGGGTCTGCGTTCAAGGAAACTGCAATACAAGCTGTACGAGACAATAAGACGGACTTCACCTCGCGGTAGCCTCCATTGTTCAACTGAGCCATTTCCTCAACCTCAACCATATGTTCCTTCAGGTCAAGGCCCTTCTCCTGTTGCAGGAACGTAGCAACCTTATCCATAAGTCGCTCGAAGTTCCAGTATTTCATATAGCCCATCAGTCGCGCCAGTTTACGCGAGTTCCACCACTCATGACCTTCAGCATCCACCTCCTTGATAACATCAAAGGGCGACAGCATTTCTTCAGGATTAAACAATTCGTTTTTTATATTCTTGTCTTCTGACATCTTTGGTTCTAATATATGCTGTTTTGAGTGTTCTTATGGTACTAATATTACACTATTTCAAGCCAAATTTACGAATTTATTTTGAAAATATAGGATATTCGTCTAAAGTCTAAGGTCTAAAGACTAAAGTTTTTTCGACTTGTCTGTTGTAATGGCACACGGAAAGTACTGAAAGCAGCAGAAAAGTTGTGTTCAACGGTCCTTTGCTTGTCCCTTGCTTGCACCTACGAACGACGGCGGAACGACCTTCCTACAGATGGCTGAAGGAGCGGGCGAGTGAGAAATGGCGCCCAAAAAATATTCAGAATAATCGGAGTAATCTGAATAATCGGAGTATTCGGAGGGCGCCTCTTTAAGGTTTAGAAGTAAGATGAACCCTCCTGCCCCTGTGGATGTAGATGCCCTTCCTGGTGGGTTTGCCGGTGAGACGGCGACCGTTGAGGTCGTACCATTCTCCATTGAGAATTGATAATTGATAATTGAGAATTGAGAATTCACCTTGAACCGTCCTTACGTCTGTGGGGGCGCCGCAAATCCAGTTGAACACATCGCCATAGAGCTTGGCCGCAAGAAGATCCACCAGAAATACTGTGCCGGCATCGAAGTGGTCGCCTTCGCTGAAGGTGTCATCCAGACTGTACATGTCACGGCAGAGAGGATGGGCGCCCTGGAAGACAAGATAGTTGCCGTAGGGCACTATGATGTCGCACTTGGAGTGGAAAAACTGTATGCGGTGGTGCGGCTCCCAACCCGTGCTGACAGCATTGTCGGCCAAAGCCACGTGCAACGCCTGGGCAGCGTTGGCAGGATGCTCGGGCACATGGTGGAAATTGGAGGGGTCGGAAAAGTAGTCGTAAACATCCTTGGTGAACATCTTCTCCAACTTGCCCCACACCTTGCCCGACGAGGGGCTCTCAAAGAGTTCGGCCATCTGCTCGGGCGTGTAGTGGCGGCCGAGAGTGTCGAGGCCCTCCTGCAGCTGATTGTACCATTTCTTAGATATATCGTCCGCAGAATAGGCCTTGCTGTCTATCCAGCCGAGCACGCCCGTGTCGAGTATCTGCCGGGAGAGGAAATCCTCGTAATTGTAAGGCGCCATGGCGGGATGAGAGTCGTACATGCCCTTAATGATGAGAGGCATCACCACCGGATATGTGACCACACCCTTGCGATGGGGCGTCTGCACGCCGTAGCTCGTGCCGTCGTCCTCGAGATAGAAGATAACGGTGTTGACAAGGTCGTAGGGACCGTCGCCGCAAATGGAGCCCTGAAAACGCAGTTCGTCGGCATAGCCTCCCTCCTCTATCAGGCGCTGTGTGGCCAGACTGACGGCACCTCCCTGCGAATATCCCATGCAGAAGGAGCGCCAGTCGCTCTTCATAGGCAGAAGTGCAGGGACGGTGCCCTCGGAGACGGTCTTCTCGTAGAGCTTCAGTCCGTAGCGGACAGCGTCCAGCACCTGCTGCGCCGTGGTGCGCTGCGAGAGATAGGGATGCGGAAGGTCGCGGGTGACGCCGTAGCCCTCGTAGTCGGGGGCAATGATGATGCAGCGGCCCGCATAGTCGGCAGAACCGCCCGACGAGGCGCTTCCGTAAGTACGGCCCGGCATCGCCTCCAGCAGGCCCTGTTCCTGGGAAAAACGTTCCGTGGTGCTTGGCCGTGCGTAGTTGGCGGTGATGGTGATGTGGCAGTAGATATGGAGGCTCTCGATGCTGTCGGTATCCTGCCTGTCGGAGGGCGTCCATGCAAAGAGTGCCGAGGAGAGCACTATCGGTTCACCCTGGACGTTTACCGAAGGATAGTTGAAAGAATATACAGTGCAATTGTCTGCACTCGCTATCTGCGTCAGCGTCTCGGAGGGCAACGCTCCCCCGCCCTGCTGCGCACGAATCCCCTGCTGCATCACCAGCAGAAAAAGGAGTAGTCCTAACCTAATAATAGATTCTCTCATGCACATCGTGGTCGTCCATATAGCAGGGATGCACGGGACCGTAGCCGTGACCGAACTCATACTCCGCACCGAGGCGGATGGCACGGTCGATAAACTCCTCACCCTTGTCCACAGCATCCTTCAGAGCCAGGCCCTTGGAGATATACGTGGCAATGGCAGAGGAAAAACTGTCACCTGTGCCGTTGACATTGTGCGTATCGATGCGCTCCTTGCGATAGCAGGTCACGAGGTCCGTCTCGCGGTCGTAGAGCACATCCATGAGTCCGTCGCCGTCAGCAAGGCTCTTGACGATGACAGAACAGCCGTATTCGCCCAAAGCCCTCACCTCGCGCTCCCCTATACGGGAGACACCGAGCAGGACCTGAGCCTCGTAGCGGTTGGGCGTGATGAGAGCGGCCTGCGGAAAGAGCAGCTCCTTGTAGGCCTCGATATTCTCATCAGGGCAGAGCTGCACACCGTTGGAGTCGACCAGAACGGGGTCGATGACCTTGGGAATATCAGGATAGTCGCGCAGCTTGGCAGCCACTCCGCGAATAATGTCGATGGAGGGGAGCACACCCGTCTTGATGCACTCCGCCCCTATGTCCGAGAGAAACGATTCCGTCTGGCTCACCACAAGGTCGGCAGGCAAGGGAGTGATGCTCTTCACTCGCGTGGTGTCCTCGTCGACAATACCCGTGAGAGCACATGCAGCATAGCCTCCGCACGCAGTAATAGCCTTAATATCAGCCTGCATGCCGGCACTGCCTAAAGGTTCACTTCCGGCAATGAGAAAGACCTTGTGGAGCCTCTTTTTCATTTCACAGTGACTTTTGCTGCGAGGGATTTGCACTTGTCGCGCAGAGCGTCCTGAGAGGCATCGAGAGTGTCCCAGCAGACAACCACACCCATGCGTCGACCCACGTGGGCCTCGGGTTTGCCGAAGATGCGCAGATAGGTGTTGGAAGCGGCGCAGACATCCTCCATACCCGTGTAGTCGGGACACTTGCTCTCCACACCCGAGAGGATGACGGCGGAGGCTCCCTGACGCTCCTGAGTGATTTCAGGAATGGGCAGACCGAGCACGGCACGGCAATGGAGCTCGAACTCGGAGAGATTCTGCGTGCCGGCCAGCGTCACCATACCTGTGTCGTGGGGACGGGGGCTCAGTTCGCTGAAGAGCACACCCAGCTTCTCGCTGATGAAGAACTCGACGCCCCAGATGCCGGCACCAGTGAGGGCGCGCGTCACCTTGTCGGCCATCTCCTGTGCAGCCTTCAGATGCTCTGGTTTCATGGCGCGGGGCTGGAAGCTCTCGCGATAGTCGCCGCCCTTCTGCACATGGCCTACGGGAGCACAGAAGAGGGTCTTGCCGCTCTTCTGCGTCACGGTGAGCAGCGTTATCTCGTAGTCGAATGGAATGAATTCCTCCACGATGACCTCCATGATGTCGCCGCGCGCACCGGCACAGGCAGCATCCCAGGCAGTCTGCAGTTCGTCGGGACTGTCCACCTTGCTCTGGCCGTGACCGGAGGAAGACATCAGGGGCTTGATGATACAGGGGAAGCCGATTTCGCGGGTGGCAGCCTGCAGCTCCTCGAAACTGGTGGCATAGCGGTAGCCTGCGGTCTTCAGGCCGAGCTCCCTGGCTGCCAGTTCGCGGATGGACTTGCGGTTCATCGTGTAGTTGACGGCACGTGCGGAGGGCACCACCTGTATGCCCTGCTTCTCGCAGTCGTAGAGACGCTCCGTGCGGATGGCCTCCACCTCGGGCACGATGATGTCGGGCTTCACTTCGTTTACCACCTTCATCAGGGCATCGCCGTCGAGCATGCTGAACACGCGGCACTCGTCGGCCACCTGCATCGCAGGAGCGCCGGCATAGCGGTCGCAGGCCACAACGTACTGACCCTTGCGCTTGCAAGCGATGGTGAATTCCTTACCCAGTTCGCCGGAACCTAAAAGCAAAATCTTTTTCATAGTACTGTATTTATTTCTTCTTGATAATGTCGTTCTCCTGAGCCTCGAAGAAATGCGTCCCCTGCAGGGCGTCGGGCATATACTGCTGCTGCACCCAATGGCCGGGGAAGTCGTGAGGATATTTGTAGCCGTCGCTGTAGCCGAGGTCCTTCATCATGGATGTGGGAGCGTTGCGCAGATGCAGCGGCACAGGAAGATTGCCCGTCTCCTTCACACGCTCTATCGCCGTGTTGACAGCCATATAGGCGGAATTGGACTTGGGCGACGTGGCAAGATACACGGTAGCCTCCGCAAGGGGTATGCGGCCTTCCGGCCAACCTATCTTCTGGCAGGCGTCGAAGGCGGCATTTGCCAGCAACAGCGCGTTGGGATTGGCAAGACCTATGTCCTCGGAAGCAGATATCACAAGGCGTCGCGCAATGAAGCTGGGGTCTTCCCCGCCCTCTATCATGCGTGCCAGCCAATAGAGCGCAGCATCGGGATCGCTGCCGCGTATGCTCTTGATGAAGGCCGAGATGATGTCGTAGTGCATCTCGCCGTCCTTGTCGAAAGCCAGGGGATTCTGCTGCAGCAGCCGGGAAACGACGGCATCCGTCACCTCCGTGCTGCCGCTGTTGTAGACGAGGTCCAGGATGTTGAGCAGCTTGCGGGCATCGCCGCCGCTGTAGCGCAGCAGAGCAGCCGTCTCCTTTATCTCTATGTTCTTCTCGCGCAGATAGATGTCCTCCCTGATGACACGACGGGCAAGAGAGAGCAGGTCGTCGTCGGAAAGAGGCTTCAGCACGTAGAGCTGGCAGCGCGAGAGAAGAGGACGTATCACCTCGAAGGAGGGATTCTCCGTGGTGGCTCCTATCAGAGTGACGACACCCTGCTCCACAGCGCCCAGAAGGGAATCCTGCTGCGACTTGGAGAAACGGTGTATCTCGTCGATGAAGAGTATGGGAGTGTGGGTGTCGAAGAACGTGCTGCTGCGGGCCTTCTCTATCACGTCGCGCACGTCCTTCACTCCGGAGGTGACGGCGGACAGCGTATAGAAGGGCACATTGAGCTGGGAGGCGATGATGGTGGCGAGCGTCGTCTTGCCCACTCCGGGAGGCCCCCAGAGGATGAAAGACGAGATGCGGCCGCTCTCAATCATGGTGCGCAACACAGCCCCCGGACCGACCAAATGGCTCTGTCCGATATACGCATCCAGTGTGCGTGGGCGCATTCTTTCTGCAAGCGGTTGCATTCTGCGGACAAAAGTACAAAAAAAATATGAAATGAGAGAATTGCATTCAGTTTTTTTTCGTAATTTTGCAGCCGAAATACAAGACAACAAAACAACAGATATGGAGGACGTCAAAGAAAGTCTCAATTTTATAGAAAAAAGAATCAAGGAAGATCTGGCCAACGGCCGCAACGGAGGACGACTGCAAACGCGCTTCCCGCCCGAGCCGAACGGATATCTGCATATAGGCCACGCAAAGGCCATCGCAATGGACTTCGGAGCCGCACGTAAATTCGGAGGCACGTGCTATCTGCGCATGGACGACACCAATCCCCAGAAGGAGGATATGGAATACGTGAGAGCCATCGAGAAGGATATCAAGTGGCTGGGCTTCGAATGGGGCAAGGAGGTGTACGCCTCCGACTACTTCCAGGACTTGTGGGACTTCGCCGAATGGTGCATCCTCAACGACAGGGCATACGTGGACGAGCAGACCTCGGAGGAGATAGCCGCACAGAAAGGCACACCGACGGAACCCGGACAGAACTCACCCTATCGCAACAGACCTGCGGAGGAGAGTCTGCGCCTGTTCAGGGAAATGAATTCCGGCAACGTGGAGCCGGGCAAGATGATACTGCGCGCAAAGATCGATATGGCATCGCCCAATATGCATTTCCGCGACCCCATCATGTATCGCGTGCTGAATATGCCGCACTGGCGCACAGGAAACAAATGGAACGCCTACCCCATGTATGACTTCACACACGGGCAGAGCGACTATCTGGAGGGGGTCACCCACTCCATCTGCACACTGGAATTCGTGCCTCACCACGAGCTCTACGACCTCTTCGTCACATGGATAAAGGAATGGAGAGGCGACGAGGGAGACATCGAGGACAACAGGCCCCGCCAGTTTGAGTTCAACAAGCTGAACCTCAACTACACCCTGATGTCGAAGCGCAATCTGCTGATACTCACCAACGAGGGCGTGGTGAGCGGATGGGACGACCCCCGCATGCCGACCATCTGCGGAATACGTCGCAGAGGATATTCTCCGGAGGGCATTCTCAACTTCATCGACAAGATAGGCTACACCACATACGATGCCCTGAACGACATCAAACTGCTGGAGGCTGCCGTGCGCGAAGACCTCAATACGAGAGCAACGCGCGTGAGTGCCGTAGTAGACCCCGTGCGTCTTGTCATCACCAACTATCCGGAAGGCAAGGTGGAGGAGCTCACCGCTGTGAACAATCCGGAACTGCGCGACGCAGAAGGAAATACTGTGACGGAGGGCAACACCCACACGATACATTTCTCACGCGAACTCTACATCGAGCGCGAAGACTTCATGGAGGACGGCGGCAAGAAATTCATGCGACTGGGTCCCGGCAAGGAGGTCCGGCTGAAGAACGCCTATATCATCAAGTGCGACGAAGACCCCGGGAAGTGCATCAGGAAAGATGCCGACGGACGCATCGTGGAGATATACGCAGAATACGACCCCGAATCGAAGAGCGGAATGCCGGGTGCCGACCGCAAGATAAAGGGCAAGACGCTGCACTGGCTCTCCGCTCCGCACGCTGTGCCCTGCGAAGTGAGGGAATACGACCAGCTGTGGACCTGCGAGAATCCGAGGGATGCTATCAAGCAGTATGAGGACGAACACGGAGTGAGAGGCATAGAAGCTATGCGCCCCTTCCTCAATCCGGACTCCCTGCGCATTAACAGGAATGCGTTCGTGGAGGAATATGCTGCGTCGCTGCCCGAACTCACATATCTGCAGTTCCAGCGCATCGGATACTACAACGTAGACCCCGACTCCACTCCGGAGCATCCCGTATTCAACAAGACCGTAGGACTGAGGGACAGCAAGTAAACACAGAAAGGAAAGACTGAATTGAAACAGGACGAATATTTTGAAACACAGGACTTTCGTGACCTGCTGAAGCAATACGAAAGGGAACGTCAGGCTGGTCGTCGCATCTATATGGATGCCGACGATCTGGCCGACATTGCCGAATACTATATCAACAACAAACGGGAAAAGGAGGCACGCAGAGTGCTCGCAGACGCTATGCTGCTGCATCCCGGAAATCCTGAGATAATGTTTCTCAGAGCTGAGATGATGTTCGACGGCGGCAAGGTGGAGGAAGCACTCGATGCCACTCGCCAGATATTGCTCAACCACCCCGACCACACGACGACGAAGGAACTGTATCTGGAAATTCTCCTCGACCTGCAATACTGCAACGAGGCTGTTCATGTGGCCAACGAACTGCTCAACCGGGATGCGTACAACGCAGAGGTGTGGCACATGCTGGCTGACGCACAGTCGGCGCTGGGGCATTTCGACGACGCACTGGAAAGCATAGAATACGGCATATCGGTGAATCCCGACGACCACGACCTGTGGCACGCAAAGGGTGTGGCGCTCATACAGCTGGAACGCTTCGAGGAAGCCAGCGTCATACTCTCGGAATATCTTGAGAAGCATCCCGACGACGACCACGCGCTGTACAACCGCGCTATCGCCCTCACATGTCTGGAGCGCTATGAGGAGGCATCCGAAATGCTCGATCTCGCCACGCTGGCATCCAAAGGACGCTCCACAGAGCAGACGCAGATATATCTTCAGCAAGCATATATCGAAGCAAAACTCGGACACAGGAACGAGGCTCTGCTGGCACTCGACCTGGCAAAGGAGGCAAAACAATTATGCCCCCCGACTGGCGGGAGGCATAACGAAGCGATGGAAGATGCCGACTACGAGAACATCAAGGCTCAAATCCTTGATCTGCTACATTAGGCTGTCGAATTCAAAAGGTTTGGATGTGCGATAGGCCATACCTGTCATCACAGCCAGCACTTCCCCGTTACCGTTCTTGATTTTTATCTCAACGTTGGGCAGTTTGTGATGCTCAGCCACTTCTGTGCATTCAGCCGTAACGGTCTCTCCCAGGCGGGCGCTCTTGACAAAAGAGATTCCATTGTTGATTCCTACGGAAAGTATACCGCAGGAATTTGCAACTGCAGCAAATGCCAAATCACCAAGCGTGAACAGCACACCTCCCTGACACACACCGGCGCCGTTGAGATGGCGCTCTTCCACCGTGAGTTCCGTGCGGGCATAACCCTTGCGTATCTCAACAATACGGCAACCTATCTCCGAAGCAAAGACATCGCCTTTTGAGAGGCGTTCAAGCAAACTCATGCAGACCCTTTTCCTTTATTATTTTCTTTGTAAGCTCCGTATCGGAGGTGCGGAACACGAGTATGCCCTTGCCGGAAACGAGGAAGGAATAGATGTAGGAGATGCTGATACCACCCTCCGTGAGGACAGATATCACATTGGCTGCCTCACCGGGTTTGTCTTCCAGCACGATGGCAAACACCTCCGACATCGTGACAACCATACCCTCATTCTTGAGCACGGAATATGCTTTGTCCGGATTGTCGCACACAACACGATAGATACCGAAGTCCTGAGTGTCTGCTACCATAGATGCAATGATCTGAATCTCGGCATTCTTCATGACATTCAGGATATTGAGCAGAGTACCACTCTTGTTCTCAATAAAGATAGATAACTGTTTCATTTACTGATATACTTTACGTTTGTCAACAACACGGACGGCCTTGCCTTCACTCACAGGGAGACTGCCCTTTGAGACGAGACGCACGATGGGTTTCAAAAGGATTTCGTCGCCTAACTGATGACGTATTTCCTTCTCCAATGACTGCAACTTTGCGAAGTCGTCGGTACCCTCGTTTACCTCTACCTCTACGGTCATCTGGTCGTTGTTGTCCTCTGTGCTCAGAGTGATGAGATAGTTGGAACCCAACTCGGGGAACTTCATCAGTATCTTCTCAATCTGAATCGGGAAGATGTTGACGCCACGAAGCACAATCATGTCGTCGCTCCTGCCCTTCATTCTGTCAAGACGCACGTGATTGCGTCCACAAGGACATGTGCGTCCGAGCACACGTGTGAGGTCGCGCGTGCGATATCTGATAAGGGGCATAGCCTCACGACGGATGCTTGTCAGCACGAGTTCGCCAATCTCTCCGTCGGGTACGGGCTCCAAGGTGTCGGGATCTACAATCTCAACGATATAGTAGTCTTCCCAGAAATGAAGACCGTTCTGCTCCTTACACTCAAAACCGACACCGGGACCGCACATCTCGGACATACCGAAAGAGTTGTAGGCCTTCACGCCGAACATATTCTCGATACGCTTGCGCTGCTCCTCAGAGTGAGGCTCGGCACCGATGGCAAACACCTTCAGTTTTGTGTCCTTGCGGGGATCGACACCCTGCTCCTGCATCACCTCGTAGAGACGGGTGAGATACGACGGGATAGCATGAATGGCTGTCGTGCCGAAGTCCTTAATGAACTTAATCTGACGCAATGAGTTACCTGCAGCTGCGGGAACGGTGAGCATACCCAGACGCTCTGCACCATACTGGAAACCGAGACCGCCTGTGAACATACCGTAGCCGGATGAGTTCTGGAATACGTCGTCAGGACGCAGACCTACCATCCAGAGATTACGGGCCACCTGATTAGCCCACTCGTCGAGGTCGCGCTGCGTGTGGAGAATCACGGTAGGATTACCCGTCGTGCCGCTGCTGGAGTGCAGACGCACGCATTCGCTCAGGGGCACAGCAGCAAGTCCGAAGGGATATGTGTCTCTGAGGTCCTGCTTAGTGGTGAAAGGAAGCTTGCGCACATCCTCTGGAGAATTGATGTCCTCAACGCTGAGGTTCATCTCCTTGAACTTCTTTGCATAGAAAGGAACATTCTTACAATGTTCGAAAGTTTCACGCAGACGCTCCGTCTGCAGCTTGCTTATCTCCTCCCGCGAGAGGGTCTCGTATTCGGGATGGAGATATGGTGATTTAACATCCATGGTCTATGTGAAATTGTTTGATGCGTTGTGTGAAAAGTGTCTCTTGCTCCTTGCGGAAGAATGATGTGCAGATGCGGACACCCTGCTGTGTGGACCCCATCGTGTCCAACGGGAATACAGCGATACCGTATGTCATCAGTTCGCGGGTGAGCTCCAGATCTGTCATACCGGGATACTGCACGGTGAAATAGAATCCGTCTGCAAGAGGAGCACCCATATCGTTGTCGTACACCAGATAGAAACCGTTGGCAAGCAGCACGTCTTTCATGAACTTTGCCCTGCGACCGTATTCCTTCACATCATCGAGGAAGTTGTATGCTCCGCTGACAGCTGCTTCCATAAGTGCTGCCATAGCGTGCTGTACGGAATGCGTGGTGCCGCTGGAGAGCGTATACATCAGACGTCCTACGAAGAAATCTCCGAAAGCCCCCACTCCGAAATTCTTCTGCAAGGGAGCGAACACACGATGGAAGAGTTCGTTGGAGATACACGTCACACCGATACGCTGACCTGCATAGGAGAAAGCCTTCGAAGCTGAAACCCACAGCACGTAGTTGTCTGTGTAGCGGGCCACCGTTGCCTGATAAGGCGCCTCATAGGGATGAGAGAGGTCGCGACGGAAATCCATTGCGAAATATGCCAAATCCTCCAGCACAATGACATCGTGCTTCGTGGCGAGCTGGCCGATACCCTTGAGTTCTTCCTCTGTGAAACACACCCAGGATGGGTTGTTGGGATTGGAGTACACAATGGCACAGATATTGCCCTTGGAGATAATCTCCTCGAGTTTCTTTATCAGTTCTGCACCGCGATAGTTGTAGATGTCGAGAGCTTCGTGCTTAAGGCCTATCACATCACACTGGGTCGTCTGCACAGGGAAACCCGGCTGTATGAGCAGCACGGTATCCTGCTTTGAACCGGCGAAAGCATGACGGATTGCCATAAACGTGGCGAAGGTGCCTTGCATGCTGCCCGTTGTGGGCACACATCCCTCCGCATCGATATCCACACCGATGAAAGCCTTCACAAAATCAGAAGCCGCCTTCTTGATGCGAGGTATACCCCCGTTGGGAGGATATATCGTAGCGCATCCGGAGCGAAGAGCTTCCGCCTCTGCTTTCATTGCGATTTCAGAAGGTTTCAAACCAGGCACACCCATCTCCAGATGGATTACCTCCTCGCCCGTCTTTTCTTCAATCTGCTTGGAGAGCGCCTGTATATCACGAATGGTGGCCTGAGAAAAATCCCCAAGCCCCATTCCGTCTATAATCCTGTTTACTTGTTCTTTATCAAACACGATAAACTGTGAATATTTAGTTATGAGATTAAATTGTTAGTGCCAATTCGAGAAGTCGCGCTTATCGTTCACATGTTTAGCCTTGCCAGTGGAGCGTTCGATTGTGCCAGGCGGCTGAATGTGAATGTTGGGTTTGATACCGGTGAGAGATACCAGACGGTCGTAGAGCGGCTTGATGAACGGCATCTGCTTGCCGGGATTGGGCGAGAAGAACTCTTCGCGCAACTCGACGTCGAGATCGAATGTATCCTCGTTGCCCTTGCGGTCCACCGTGATGAAATACTGCGGAGTGAATGCAGGGAATTCTGTGAGCACCGTCTCTATCTGGCTGGGGAATACGTTTACACCGCGAATGATGAGCATATCGTCGCTGCGACCCAGCACCTTACCCATTCTCACGGCTGTACGGCCGCACTTACAGGGTTCGTAGATAAGGCTGGTGAGGTCGCGGGTGCGATAGCGAAGGATGGGCATAGCCTCCTTGCAGAGCGAAGTGATTACCAACTCGCCCACTTCACCAGGAGCAACGGGCTTCAGGGTCTCGGGATTGAGTATCTCGGGCAGGAACATATCCTCCCACACGTGTGTACCGTCCTGATATTCGCACTCACCGCCCACACCGGGACCGCACATCTCCGTGAGACCGTAGATGTCGATGGCCTTGATGTGGAACTTGGCTTCCAGTTCGCGACGGATGCCCCATGTCCAAGGCTCTGCGCCGAAGAAACCGACACGCAACTTCAGCTTGGAGACATCCACCTTGTTCTTTTCCATCACCTCGGCAAGGTGCAGGGCATACGAAGGAGTGCAGCAGATGGCAGCTGTGCCCATGTCCTGCATCAGCATAATCTGCTTCTGCGAATTACCGGCAGAGGTGGGCAACTGCACAGCACCCAGCTTGGCTGCTCCGTCGTGGGCACCGAGTCCGCCTGTGAAGAGGCCGTAGCCGTAGGCCACCTGCACCACATCGCCGGGACCTATATCACCCACAGCCAAAACGCGGGCAACACACTCGCTCCACATATCGAGGTCGGCTTGTGTGTAAGTGCCGACAACAGGTTTTCCCGTGGTACCGCTGGAAGCGTGTATACGGCGAATCTCGCTCATGGGAACAGCCTGCAAGCCGTAGGGATATTCATCACGCAGGTCGTGCTTTGTTGTGAAAGGCAACTTGGTGACATCGTCAACAGACTTGATGTCTTCCGGCTTCACACCCAGTTCGTCCATCTTCCTCTTGTAGAAGGGGACATTCTCGTAGCATCGCTTCACGGTGGCAGCCAGCCTCTCGCTCTGCAGCTTTCTCATGTCCTCGCGGGACATGCACTCCATTTTAGGATTGAAAATCATATCTGTAAGTATAGTTTAATTTACATTCCGCATGCCTTCACTCCTGCGTCGAAGGCCTTCAGGTTGGCTTCCACCACCTGCTCTCCCTTGCGGGCGAACACCGTAGCGATGGCCTCGCGAAGACTCTCCACAGAGAGAATACCGATGGCAGGAGCAGCCATACCCAGCAACACCATGTTGGCACCGCGGGGATTGCCGCAGTCCTTTGCCACAGTCTCGATGTCGAGCTTCACACTGGGAAGAGTGTCCAGCTCCTTCTGCATGGCATCCTCGTCGGGATAGTTGGGGATATTGACGAAAGGCTTCGAACTTGTCACTATCCTGCCCTCTTTGCTCAGGTATGCAAGATAGCGCATCGACTCCATGGGTTCCATAGAGATGATGAGATCGGCACCGGCCTCTGCAATGAGGTCGCTCCAGATGGGCTCGGTGGACAGACGCAGATTCGACTGCACGTCTCCGCCGCGCTGACTCATGCCGTGCACCTCAGCCTGCTTGAGATAGAGACCGGCCTTTGTGGCAGCCTCGCCTATGATGGTTGCGATGGAGAGAATGCCTTGTCCTCCCACACCGCACAGTATGATATCCTTTTTCATTGCTTCTTGGCTCTTGCGTGACGGGCGAAAGTCTGGATACACTCTCTGCGAGGTATGATGACGGAAACACCCTTGTATTCGATTTCTTCCTTTATCACCTTTGTGATTTCAGGCATGTTCTTGGGCAGGGGCACTACGACGCGCACGTGCTCGGGCTCTACGCCAAGTCCCAGACAGATTGCCTCGAACTTATTGGTTCCGGCAGAATCCTGTCCGCCTGTCATACCCGTTGTCAGGTTGTCGGAAATAATCACCGTGATATTCGACTTGTCGTTCACGGCATCCAGCAAACCTGTCATACCGCTGTGTGTGAATGTGGAGTCGCCAATCACAGCAACGGCAGGGAACAGACCTGCATCGGCAGCACCTTTGGCCATAGTGATGCTGGCGCCCATATCCACACAGGAAGAAAGACTCTTGAAGGGAGGCAGAGCACCCAGAGTGTAGCAACCGATGTCGCCAAACACCCTATGGTCGGGATAAGATGCCAGCACTTCGTTGAGCGCTGTGTAGACATCCCTGTGACCGCAGCCCTGACAGAGCTGAGGGGGACGCGCAGCCATATTCTGCGCAGCGGCAAACACAGCACCGGTCTCCTTACCCAGAGCCTTTGCCACGCTGTCGGGAGTGAGTTCGCCCGTTCTGGGAAGATCGCCGGTCAGACGTCCCTTGACGGGATAACCGGCACCCAGCAGGCCCTTCACCATCTCCTCCACAACGGGCTGTCCGTCCTCAATCACCATCAGACAATCGCACTTAGCAGCCAGAGCCTTGATTTTATCCTCGGGCAGAGGATACTGTGATATCTTCACCAGATTGGCCTCATTGCCGACAGCCTCCTTCACATAGTTGTATGCGATACCGCAGGCAAGGATACCCATCTTCGAGGATGAAGACTCCACCTTGTTGTATACACTCTCCTCAGAGGCAGCCTTCATGGCATCCTGCTTCTCCAGCAGAGCGACATACTTTCTGCGGGCTATGCCGGGCAGAAGCACCCAGGCATCCGTAGAAGGAGACAGCGGCTTCTCGGCAACGGGCTCTGTGATTTCCACAGCGGCACGGGAGTGGGCCAGACGGGTCACAACACGCAATACAACGGGTTCGCCGATGCGCTCTGAGAATTCGAAGGCAGATGCCATCATGTCGTAAGCCTCCTGCTGATTGGAGGGCTCGAAACAAGGCACAAGAGCAAACTTGGCATAGAAGCGCGAGTCCTGCTCGTTCTGCGACGAGTGCATCGAGGGGTCGTCGGCGGCGAGCACCACCAGACCGCCCTTCACACCTGTGATGGCACTGTTTACAAAAGCGTCGGCACAGACATTCATACCCACGTGCTTCATACACACGAGAGCTCTCTTGCCGGCATACGACATACCTAAAGCGGCCTCCATCGCGGTCTTCTCGTTGGTACACCAGCGGGAATGCACTCCGCGCTCCTTGGCCAGAGGATTGTTTTGGATAAATTCTGTAATTTCGGTGCTGGGCGTTCCAGGGTAAGCGTAAACGCCACTTAAGCCGGCATTAATCGCTCCCAAGGCTATCGCTTCATCACCTAAAAGAAGTTTTTTCATATTTAAACGATTTTTTTTGCGTAAAATCGCGACAAAGATAGTAAAAATTTTCGTAACTTTGCGCCCCAGAGTACTTGAAAACCTCTTTAAAAACAAGATTTATGTTAAAAAACCGCTCAGTGAGCGTATCCTTCATGCTGATGGGGATACTTTTTTGCTCCTGTTTAATCATCAGCAACCTTCTAAGCGTTAAGCTGCTCCGAATAACAGACTCTCTTTCCATCTCGGCAGCCATCATCATTTTCCCTGTGACATACATCCTCAACGACTGTATCGCGGAGGTGTGGGGCTATCGCAAGGCGCGCCTTATTATATGGATGGGATTTCTCATGAATTTCTTCTGCGCAGCTGTGGGAATGATAGCCGTCGCTCTTCCTGCCGCCGACTTCTGGAAAGCAAATGAGGCTCACTTCGACTTCATGTTCACGCTGGCTCCGCGAGTTGCAACCGCATCGTTGGCCGCATTCCTCGTGGGCAGTTTCCTCAACGCTTATGTTATGTCGCGCATGAAACTCTCTAGCGAAGGACGTCATTTCTCCGTGAGAGCCGTCGTCAGCACACTTTGGGGCGAAAGCGCAGACAGCTGCATCTTCTTCCCGTTCGCCTTCTGGGGACTCATGCCGCCCGACGAACTGCTGAAACTCATGGTGATGCAGGTGCTTCTCAAGACGGCCTACGAAATCGTCATGCTGCCCGTCACTTATCGTATTGTGATTGCCGTGAAGCGATTCGAAGGCACAGATGTGTTCGACAAGGATCTCAAGAGCTACAACCCCTTCCATCTGTCCGACCTCTAACTGTAAGATGTTTTTACACGGATTCTTGGCCAAGCAAACCTTCTGACAGAAAATTTCCGCTCACATTTTCAACAAGTTACAATTTTGATAAGCTCTTTCAGCCTGTTCTCAGACTCCCTGCAGAGTCGCTGCAGAGTGCTTGCAGAGGCTTAGAAACGCTATTTTTTGTAAAATATTATGAGTGGCGAAGAGAGGATGCTGCAAGGAGGAAGAAAGGCGCTAAAGTTCACACAATCACAAAAAAATGGCATAAAATCTCTCCAAAGGAGCGTTATTTCACATTTTTTAGTTAACTTTGCGCTGGATTTTGAGAAAAAATGGCACAAACGGGCAAGTTAACACTACGCGACACCGCATTCGTTGACTTAATGCAGAAACGCATTTTCAACGTGCTCATAGTGGCAAATCCCTATGACGCATTCATGCTTGAAGACGACGGACGCGTGGATGAAAAGATATTCTCGGAATACACGAAACTGGGTCTGCGCTTCCCTCCCCGATTCCTGCAGGTGGCATCAAGGGAAGAGGCAGAGCAGACAATAGCACGCGTCGGTGTGAATCTCATAATATGTATGCCAGGCACAGACGGCAGCAGCATATTCGACATCGCCCGCAGTATCAAGACCGACCACCCAACCATACCGATTGTGGTGCTGACGCCGTTCTCGCACGGTATCACAAGCCGAATGCAGAACGAGGACCTCACACCCTTCGAATACGTCTTCTGCTGGCTGGGAAACACAGAACTGCTGCTCTCCATCATCAAGCTGATTGAGGACCGCATGAATCTTGAAAACGACACGAGAGCCGGAGTGCAGATGATACTTCTGGTGGAGGATTCCATCCGTTTCTACTCCAGCCTCCTGCCGATGCTCTATAAGTTTGTGCTCCAGCAGTCGCTGGCATTCGCCACAGAGGCGCTCAACACAAGCCTTGAAACGCTTCGCATGAGAGGACGTCCGAAGATTGTGCTGGCGCGAACATACAAGGAAGCGTGGGAGCTCTACACAAAATACGATGACAACCTGCTCGGAGTGATATCCGACTGCCGTTTCCCCATGGAGAGATGGTATCCATCGGCAATGGACACAAGAGCGGAAACTCTTAATCCGGAAGCTGGACTTCAGCTGCTGCAGGCCATACACGAGACAAGCCCCTACACGCCGCTCATCATGGATTCCTCCGATACCGACAAGATGGAGGCGGCGCACAACATTGGAGCGCATTTCATCGACAAGAACTCCAAGGCGATGGAACACGAGTTGCGCAAACATATGAGGCGCTTCTTCGGTTTCGGCGATTTCGTGTTCAAAGACCCGCAGACGATGCAGGAGGTGGCACGAATACACAATCTTAAAGAGCTGCAAGACAGCATTATGACGCTTCCTGCTGATTCTTTACTTTACCATATTTCGCACAACAATGTGTCACGATGGCTGGCCTCAAGAGCCATCTTCCCCGTGGCTGAATTCCTGAAGGGAATCACGTGGGAAAGGCTGCAGGATGTGGATGCACACCGACAGATTATCTTCGATGCAATTGTGGCTTACAGGCGCATGAAGAACCGCGGCGTGGTGGCAGTATATCAGAGAGACCGTTTCGACCAATACTCCAATTTCGCACGTATCGGTGAAGGAAGTCTTGGCGGCAAGGGACGTGGTCTCGCTTTTCTCGACCGTCTGCTGAAGGACAAACGCTCTGATTTCCTCATGATACCCAAGACGCTCGTGCTCTGCACGGATATCTTCGACGAATTCATGGAGAACAACGACCTCTACGGCATCGCTCTCTCGGATCGCAGCGATGAGGAAATACTTCAGGCCTTCCTGGAAGCAAAACTGCCCGAACACCTGCTGGGCGACCTCGAAGCCTTTCAGGATGTTGTTGGCGGCCCGCTCGCCGTGCGTTCGTCATCACTCCTTGAGGATGCTCACTATCAGCCCTTTGCCGGAATATATTCCACCTATATGGTGAGATACGACAAAGAGAACAATCCTGAGAGTCCTACTTCCAACCTGAGACGTCTGGCGCAGGCCATCAAAGGTGTCTACGCATCTGTATATTACAGAGGTAGCAAGGATTATATGACAGCTACCTCAAACGTCATCGATCAGGAAAAGATGGCTGTCATCTTGCAGGAAGTTGTGGGCGAAGAGCACGGAGACCGCTTCTATCCGACGATATCTGGTGTGGCACGCAGCATAAACTACTATCCCATCGGTGACGAGCGTGCCGAAGAAGGCATCGTATCTCTGGCAATGGGATTGGGTAAGCACATTGTGGACGGAGGCACAACGCTACGCGTGTGTCCTGCGCATCCCGATCAGGTGTTGCAAATGTCGGAGATGGAGATTGCTTTGCGCGACACACAGACATCATTCCTCGCGCTTAGCACAAAAAAGACGGAGGCAAATATGAGTGTGGACGACGGATTCAACCTCGTTCGGGTACCCGTGAGAGAAGCTGAGGGCGACGGAACGCTGCAATGGATATGCTCCACATTCGATCCGATGGATCAGCGTATATACGACAGCTACTACGAAGGACGCAACCGCAAGATAATATCTTTTGCCGGAGTGCTGCAGAACAACGTGTTCCCCCTGCCCGAACTTCTGCGCGAAGTGCTCGATATGGGACAGAATGCTATGCGCCGTCCTGTCGAGATTGAGTTTGCCGTGAATCTGCACGCAGACAAGACCGGCGAGTTCTACCTTCTGCAGATACGTCCTATGGTGGACAACCGTTTCCAGTTGGACGAAGACCTGAGAACTGTCTCTGACGATGTCTGTCTGCTGCGCTCCCACAATGCCATCGGATTCGGTGTGTGGAATGACATACAGGATGTTGTCTACGTTCCCACAAAAAACTTCTCTCCTGCCAAGAATACCCAGATAGCAGAGGAGGTGGATAAGATAAACCGCAAACTGCTCTCGGAAGGCAGAAAATGCCTGCTTATAGGTCCTGGACGCTGGGGCACATCGGATCCCTGGTTGGGCATCCCTGTGAAATGGCCGCATATTTCTTCTGCGCAGGTGATTGTGGAAGCCGGAATGGACAGCTTCCAGGTGGATCCCTCGCAGGGAACGCATTTCTTCCAGAATCTCACGTCGTTGGGTGTCGGGTATTTGACCATCAATGCATTCTCAGGCGACGGACTTTGGCGTGAGGAGTTGCTGAACGACATGCCTGCTGAAATGGAAACCGAACACGTGCGCCTGATACACCTTCAGCAACCGCTCACAATAAAAATTGACGGACAAAAGAAGGAGGCGATTGTAGTTTAGAGTTTAGAGTTTAGAGTTAAAAAGATAATTTAAGTATGTTGAACAAAAAAATCACTCTTTTGGCATTGTGTGCATTCACGATGCAGAATCTGTTTGCTCTCAACAACGGGAGCGATGCAGACGAAAACACCTTCACACCCGCAGAAGAAACGTCCTATCATCAGGATCCGCAGTCGAAAAGTATGAAGGAAGTGCTCAACCCCGTAATGGAAAAAGCTCCCGACTGGACTAAAGATGTGGCCGACCGTATCAAGCTGCACGGTTATGCCCAAGGTGCTTACATCTACAACAACGCCAACGGCGAAAACAGAAACAGCTTCGACATGAAGCGCGTCATCTTCTGGGTGGATGCCCGCATCACACCGCGCTGGTCGTTCTCCTTCATGCACGACTTCATGTCCGTAGTGCAGGAATACTACACTGATTTCAGCTTCTTCAAAAACAAGAAATATCTGACGGTGCGCTTCGGACAGTTCAAGCACGCCAGCACCTACGAGAATCCCCTTTCTCCCACCGGATTGGAAACCATTGACGTCTATTCCGAGGGCGTTGTCTATCTGGCAGGATGCGGCAGCGACCGTATGTTCGGCACCTCCTACGGCCGAGAAATGGGTCTGGCACTCTACGGCGAAGCCGCTAAAGGCAAGTTTGCATACAATTTCCAGGTGCTCAACGGCTGCATCATCAACAAATTCGACAACAACAACCAGAAGGATATGGTCCTGCGACTGGAATACCGTCCTGTGAAGGGTCTCAATATCGTGGCCACCGGTCGCGTGGGACGAGGCCAGAATATGCTCAACTTTGAATCACCCATAACCGGTATCGGTGCCGGCGAGCGCTATGTGCGCAACCGCTATTCTTTCGGCGGCGCTTACGATTGCAAATGGATTCGCCTTCACGGTGAATATCTGGAGGGTAAGGACGGACCCACAAGCTCCCGTGGCGGCTATCTCACAGGCAGTGTTCCCCTGGGTCTGAAGGGTTTTGAGAGCGTCTTCTCTTACGACTACTTCAACTATAACGTTTCAAGGGGTTACGATCAGCACAAAGCCGTTGTCGGATTGCAGTATTGGTTCTTCAAAAAGTGCCGTGTGCAGGCACAGTACATTTACAAGTCGGCCGTTATCAACGGCGGCTTAACCGGATGCGAATACGTGCGTGGAGACAATCACGGCGTACAGGTACAGTTACAGGTTCGCTTCAACTAAAACAATCTCTATAAATTATGCTAATAAAAATAAGCCTCACCATCATATTTCTGATGGTAATGATTGGAGTGGGTCTGTACTCACGTAAACAGGCAAGCAGCGTAGACGGTTTCGTACTTGGCGGACGCAATGTAGGCGGCTGGCTCACAGCCTTTGCTTATGGTACGAGTTATTTCTCCGCAGTCGTATTCGTAGGCTACGCAGGACAGTTCGGATGGAAGTACGGTATGAGTGCTTCGTGGATTGGTGTCGGAAATGCTGTTATCGGTTCGCTTCTCGCATGGCTCGTGCTGGGCAAACGCACAAGACAGATGACACAGCAGTTGCAGTCGCGCACGATGCCCGACTTCTTCGGTTCACGATATGGAGACGAAGGACTTCGCGTTGTCGCATCCATCATCGCTTTCGTCTTCCTTATCCCATACACCGCAGGTGTATATATGGGTATCTCAAAACTCTTTGAAATGGGTTTCAACATCCCTTATAGCTATTGTGCCATCACTATGGCCATTCTCACTGCTGTATATGTCATACTCGGAGGATATAAGGCTACTGCCATCAACGATTTCATTCAGGGCCTCATCATGCTCTTCGGTATTGTAACCGTTATTGCCGTAGTGCTCAACAGTCAGGGAGGTCTGCATGCAGCGTATGAAAGTATGCTTGCACAGGTGCCCAATAACGACGACCTCACTCAGCGCGGTGCGGATTTATACAAGAACTTCAAGCCCGGCGACTTTGCTTCGTGGTTCGGTCCTAATCCCATGAGTCTTTTGGGCGTAGTAATTCTCACATCACTGGGCACATGGGGATTGCCGCAGATGGTGGGTAAGTTCTACTCCATCACTGACGAAAGCGCTATTCGCAGGGGTACAATCATTTCTACCGTCTTCGCACTCGTCGTGGCAGGCGGATGTTATTTCCTCGGCGGTTTCGGACGCCTCTTCATGAAGACAGCATTCAATACAGAGACAGGCAAGTTTGCTTACGACAACATCGTACCGACTATGCTTGAGACGCTTCCCGACATTCTTATCGCACTCGTCGTTTTGCTTGTGCTCTCAGCCTCTATGTCAACATTGGCAGGTCTGGTACTCACATCATCGTCTACAATGACGCTCGACCTAATCTATCGCGATAAGAAGGCGAATGACAAAGAAGTACGTGAGGGAGAAATCGATGATACCGTACACGGCAACATCGAAAAGCGCAAAGTCATCGTGATGCGCGTGTTGATTGTCTTCTTCATCGTCATCTCTGTGATGATAGCCATGAATCCGCCACAGTTCATCGCCCAGCTTATGGGCATCTCGTGGGGAGCTCTTGCAGGAGCATTCCTGGCTCCTTTCATGCTGGGACTCTACTGGAAAGGTGTCACACGTCAAGCTGTGTGGGCATGCTTCATCTGGGGTGTCGGCATCACCGTGATAAACATGATGACTGGAAATGCTCTAATGAACCCCATCGACTGCGGTGCTGTCGCAATGCTGGGCGGATTCCCGGTTGTATGGATTGTCAGCTTGCTGACTCCTACTCGACAGTAACGCTCTTTGCAAGGTTACGGGGTTGATCCACATTCAGCCCCTTAGCCACAGCAACATGATATGACAACAATTGAAGAGGTATCACAGACAGTAGAGGCACCAGCCATCCTATTGTCTGTGGTATTTCTATAATATCCTCCACGATTTTCTTCACCTGCTCATCTCCCTCTGTCACCACAGCATAAATGTGTCCGCCACGTGAATTTATTTCCTGCATATTGGAGATAATCTTTTCGTAAAGAGCATGGTGTGTGGCAACAAATACTACCGGCATCTGCTCATCGACAAGTGCGATAGGTCCGTGTTTCATCTCAGCAGCAGGATAACCTTCCGCATGAATGTAAGATATCTCCTTCAGCTTCAATGCTCCCTCAAGAGCCACAGGGAAGTTCCATCCGCGGCCCAGATACAGGCAATTGGAAGCTTTTGCAAAACGCTGGGCAATGGCTTTAATCTTATCATTCTGCTCCAACACCTTCTTTATCTTTTCGGGTATCTGAATCAGTTCGTGAATCGTCTCATCATATTCCTTCTGCGACATCGTACCCTTTGCAAGGCCCAACGCCAAAGACAGCATCGCAAGAACAGTTACCTGACCCGTAAATGCTTTTGTTGAGGCAACGCCTATCTCCGGCCCCACATGAATGTAAACGCCTGTATGGCTCTCGCGTGCAATACTGCTTCCCACTGCATTAACAATACCAAACACCAGTGCGCCGTGTGCCTTTGCCTGTTCAATGGCAGCCAAAGTGTCTGCCGTCTCACCGCTCTGCGATATAGCCATAACAACATCGTCCGGTTCTATCACAGGGTCACTGTAACGAAACTCTGATGCATATGCCACCTCCACCGGGATACGGCAGAAATGCTCTATATACTGTTTACCTATCAAACCGGCATGCCACGATGTGCCGCAAGATACAATGATGATACGTCGGGCGCGAAGCAATTCTCTTCTGTGTTGCGTCACAGCCGAAAGCACCACCTGCAAACCGCTTTCCGGTCCCTCGTGACCTCTATATGCAGACGAATATGGAGACTCTACTATACGACCGCTCATACAATCCTTTAGTACGTTCGGCTGATCGAAAATCTCCTTGAGCATAAAGTGGTCGTATCCGTCGTGATCAAGCATAGACAGATCGAGATTCACCTCTTTCACTTCGCCCTTGGTCTCTTCACCTTGAAGGTTGTATATCTTGATGTCTTTGCCTCGCGACACTACAGCCACTTCCTCATCCTTGAGATATATAATTTGTTTCGTATATTCTGCTATCGGAGAGGCATCGGAAGCCAGGAAATACTCCGAGTGGTCTTCCACCACACCGATGGCCAGAGGCGAACTCTTACGGGCACAAACCAGTTCATCCGGATGATTGGCATCTATAACGGCTACAGCATAGGCACCGAATACCAGTTTGAGAGCATTGCGCACAGCCTCGCTCAGTGAACATTGTTTCAGATTCTGGGTATATTCTATGAGTTGCACCAGAACCTCCGTATCCGTCTCACTCTTGAAATGAAATCCTCTCTTCTTCAACTGTTCGCGCAATGTAGCATAATTCTCAATGATACCGTTGTGCACCAGTGTGAGACGTCCGGATTCAGATACATGCGGATGAGCATTAACCTCTGATGGAACACCGTGAGTGGCCCATCTTGTGTGAGCTATACCCAAAGTACAACTCTTCGTGATGTCTTCTCCTTCCGAAGAAGCTTTCATGACTACATCCTCCAGGTCCGACACCTTGCCCTTGGCTTTATATACATGCAGACCTTTATCATTCATCAGGGCACACCCTGCAGAGTCATAGCCTCTGTATTCCAAACGATGCAATCCCTTTATAAGAATCGGGTATGCTTCTCTCTTACCGATATATCCAACTATTCCACACATATAAATATCTTTTAGTTATTATTATTTTCTTTAATCAAATCATATCCCATTTGAGGAATCAAGTCACCGATGGCTTCGTTCACGAGTTTTATTGTACGTGGCTCATATGAGTAACTGTTCTTCTTGTATCTCCTCTGTGATTCAATGTATTTTCTTATCCGGGGTTCTGCTTCCTCCCAGTTGGGAAGTGACAGTTTTTCGTATACAGACTTTATCGTCTCATAGGGATTGTGCTCTATGTCCTCAAACTTCACCTCCATCAGATGTCCTTCGGGAATACATTTCTTCTGCTCTTCGTACGCAAAATACAATTCACGATATGCATAGAGAATATTCTGTTCCAGCTCCTCCATCGTGATGCAATTCCATTGAAGAGGTACCATCGTCTCCGAGATGAAAGCCCTGCTGGATTCAAACACCGTATAAGGATTGCGACGCAAGTGCAAGAAACGCGCCTCGGGGAACATTTCCGTCAGTATCTTCACTTTTCCCGTATGTGGAGGATTCTTCGACAAATACTGCAATCTGTCATATTTATATCCTTCTGGATGAAGATTTTCCGTATTCCATATTGAGATCTTTACAAGCTTCTGGAATTGCTCCTTAAATTCTTCTGTTTCCTCTCTCGTCGCTTTCTTCATTGTGAGGAAACGGTCGCAGTATTCGCGCATCGACTTAGGAAACACCCAGAAATTGTAATAGGTTATCGGACATGTATTCTGCAATGCAAATTCCTCCTCCTGCGGTTGATCCACAGAGAGAGGCATGTAATCTGTCGGGCGACGCTCGGGAATTGCCAGATTCATGAAGAATTTGAAAAGCCACTGCCATCTCATCATCAGGTGGGGAAAACAAGTCTGATACGTAGTAGTGTGAGCAAAATGAGGATCCTGGGCGAAGATATTGTGCACGAAAGTTGTACCAGAGCGCCAGTGTCCCAAAATGAAGAACGGGTCGCATCCGAGCGGCTTGTCTGATAACAATCTCTGGTATTTACGCTCCTGACCACGACCGAACAGCCACAGAATCTTCTGCAGCAGCGAGGTGAGACGATAGCAGAACAGTCTGTCCTCATCTATCTCCCTTCCCTCTACGATGCGGCGCAAAGTTTCTTTGTCGGCACCAACGAGAGTATTTACAGGTAGTCTATCGTAATTCAATGTCTATATTCTGTTTACGTAATGATTCTATTACTTTTTCCAACGCCTCACGATGCTCCTCGCCTATTCCGAGAACTTTCATGTCGATGACAGGTCGGGAGAACTTTGTTGCATCGCTCTGCCTTGCCGACTCGATTATCATACCCACAGCCGAGGTATTGTTCGTAATGGGGTCAATGAGTATAAAACTGCCCATAGCTCTGTTCTCTTTGTATGCATCGAAGAAGAGAGGCTGCGCCGTCTCAATCTTCACCTCTCCTATTGTGTTCAGCGTAAATGGGCGGGCGCTCTCATGCTCCATCGTGTTGACGTTGACAATATGGTCGATGGCCGTTATCTGAGCACGTGTGGTGCGTGTTGTCTGCTTTAGGAAGAACTGCTTCGTCTTGTCCATCACTTCCTCATCCATCCACACCAGCATCGACCTGAATGCACGCGACATCATCGGTTTCTCTGCTGCCGTCTTCACAATCATTTCACCTCTCGAGATATCAATCTCGTCCTCCAGACATATTGTCACCGACTGTGGACAGAAAGCCTCTTTCAAATCTCCGTCGTAGGTCACGATGCGACTCACCTTGCTCTTCTTCATCGAAGGCAGAGCCGTCACCTCATCTCCCACTCTCACCACACCGCTTGCCACCTTGCCGCAGAACCCGCGGAAATCAAGATTCGGACGCAGTACGTATTGCACCGGGAAGCGGAAATCCTTCATATTTCTGTCCAGATCTATAGGAACATTCTCAATGAAAGCGAGCAGCGACGGTCCCTCATACCATGACATATTATCCGAACGCTCCACCACATTGTCTCCGCAGAGAGCAGAGAGAGGTATGCACGTCACATCCTCCACTCCCAAAGCATCCGTAACAGCCAGATACTCTTCACTGATTTTCTTGAATACATCCTCGCTGTAATCCACAAGGTCCATCTTGTTCACGGCAAGCACTATATGCTTGATACCGAGCAGCGAGACGAGATACGTGTGACGTCGGGTCTGTGTCACCACACCTGTGCGTGCATCCACAAGGATGATTGCCAGATTGGCTGTGGAGCCGCCCGTAATCATATTTCTCGTATACTGCTCGTGTCCCGGAGTGTCGGCAATGATGAACTTACGTTTGTTGGTGGAGAAGTAGCGGTATGCCACATCAATGGTGATACCTTCCTCACGCTCAGCCTTCAATCCGTCCAGCAGCAAGGCATAGTCTATCTGTCCCGCTCCTGCATTTCCCACGCGGCGCGAATCGCGCTCCAATGCCGAAAGCTGATCCTCATACAGTTTCTTGGAGTCGAAGAGCAACCGTCCTATCAGCGTAGACTTACCGTCGTCCACGCTACCGGCTGTCAGCAGTCGCAGCAGCGATTTCTGCTCGTCTTGATCCAGATAAACCTTTATATCTTTCATTTCCAATCCTTCTTCTCCGTTAGAAATAGCCCTCGCGTTTCTTCTGTTCCATTGATGCCTCCTGGTCGAAGTCGATAACACGTGTGGTGCGCTCGCTCTTCGTTGTAGTCATCATCTCCTCCACTATTTCCTCTATGGTGCTCGCCTCGCTCTCCACAGCTCCTGTCAGCGGCCAGCATCCCAACGTGCGGAATCTCACCATACGGGGCTTCACAAGCGGCAGATATTCCTTCGGCAGACGTTCGTCGTCGGCCATAATCAGGTTGCCGTCTATCTCCACACAGGGACGCTCCTTGGCGTAGTAGAGAGGCACGATAGGTATCTGCTCCAGACGTATATACTGCCATATATCCAGTTCCGTCCAGTTGGAGAGCGGGAACACTCGGATACTTTCCCCGCGATGGATACGCGTATTGTATATATCCCACAGTTCCGGGCGCTGTCTCTTGGGGTCCCACTGGTTGGCTCTGTCGCGGAACGAGAATATTCTCTCCTTCGCCCTGCTCTTCTCCTCATCGCGGCGGGCTCCCCCGAATGCGGCATCGAATTTATGTTTTGCCAGCGCGTCCAGCAGCGCCTTTGTCTTCATCAGGTCGGTATGCACCTTACTGCCGTGAGTGAAAGGGCCCACACCCGCATTGAAAGCTTCCATATTGGATTCCACAATGAGATTCCACCCGTGCTCCCTGGCATACGAATCGCGGAATTCTATCATCTCGCGGAATTTCCACTTGGAGTCGATATGCATCAGAGGGAACGGCACCTTACCCGGAGCAAAGGCTTTCTCTGCCAGTCGCACCATCACACTGGAGTCCTTGCCGATACTGTAGAGCATCACGGGATTCTCAAATTCAGAAGCCACCTCCCTTATGATGTGGATGGATTCTGCCTCCAGTTCCTTCAAGTGGCTTAGTTTATATGACATAAGACAGTAATCTGTTTATTGACACCTCCAGACTCTCCTTCGATGTGTCAATACTCACCTGAGGATTCCGGGGTTCTTCATATGGTGCCGACACACCCGTGAAATCTTTGATAGCCCCCTGACGTGCTTTGGCGTAGAGTCCCTTCACATCGCGCTCCTCACATACCTCTATCGGCGTGGACACATACACTTCCACGAAGTCCTCCTCTCCTATTATCTCCTTTGCCATCTCACGCAAGTCGCGCGTGGGAGAAACAAAGGAACACAGCGTAATTATACCTGTTTCCTTAAATAGACGCGCCACTTCGGCCACTCGTCTGATGTTTTCCTTCCTGTCTTCCTGAGAAAACCCGAGCCCTGCGCAAATTCCTCCTCTCACGTTGTCACCGTCAAGCAACCGGCACACTCTACCTTTCCTGTAGAGCTCGCGCTCCAGAGCCAGTGCCAGCGTGCTCTTCCCGCTGCCCGAGAGACCCGTAAACCACAGCACACAACCTTTTTGCTGCAGCAGTCTTTCGTGGTCTTCCCGCGTGAGCATTCTGTCGGTAATAGGATATATCTCAGATGTCATAGATGAGAGGAATAAGCAATACTGTAAGCACGAATGCAATGATATTCAGCGGCAGACCGACACGAAGGAAATCCGTGAAACGGTATCCTCCTTCGTTCTGCACGATGAGGTTTGTCTGATAACCTATCGGTGTGGAGAATGCCGCCGATGCGGCCACTGCGATGCACACGCAGAAGGGCATCGGATCCACTCCCAACTGATTTGCCACAGACAATGCCAGAGGGAATCCCAAAGCCGCTGCAGCGTTGTTGGTGATGAGTTCGGTGAAAACATTGGTGATGGCGTAGAGCACCACCAGCATCATATATATACCGCCGTGATTCATCGCCACCTTCTGCGACATCTCGATAACGTAGGATGCCAGGAAGTCGGCAAATCCGGAATTCATCATTCCCTTCGATATTCCGAAGGCGCAGGCGATAGTGATAAGTATGTCCCACGAGATATATCTGCTGTAGCGGCGCGTGCTGAACATGCCCGTCCATGCCATGATGATACTGGTGACGGCGGCGAAGAAGAACATATCCAGACGAAACGTCGGCAGCGCCTCTCGCATGAACGGCAATTCGCCCACAGTGGCCCCTGCCACCATCAGCACCAGCAACACCAGCGCCATCCATCTTTTCCTTTTCGACATATACGTATCGTCCGATACATCCCGTATATTCTCTTCATCTATTTCCTTTCCCGGGTTGTCGGGCAGCAGATAACGCGACACACATACGATGTACGCAAGACCTCCCAGACACACAAAGATACCCACCTTTGTCATCTCAAACATCGACAGCCCCTCCATACCGGCATCCTCCTGCATACCACGCACCACAAGGTTTGTCGACGTACCAATCAGCGTGCAAATGCCGCCAAGTATTGTAGCATACGACAGAGGTATCAGCAGTTTACTTGCAGAAAGTCCCACCTTGTTTGCCCACGTGCGTAATATCGGGGCGAATATCACCACCACTGGTGTATTGTTGAGGAAGGCGGAGATAAAACTCACCATCGGGAATATTCTCATTGAAGCCATCGTGAGACTGCATCCCTCCTTGGGCATCATCCGATGGATGATACTTTCCAGCACGCCGCTCTGCCTCACACCTTCCGACACGAGGAAAAGCAAGGCCACCGTAATCATACCCTTGTTGGAGAAGCCCTCAAGACATTCTTTCGGAGAGAGGATACCGAAACAGAGCATCAGCACCACGACCGTGAACAATACCAATCCAGGACGCATTTTGTCTCGGATCAGTGCCCATACCATGAAGATGAGCAGCAAGAGTGTTATGACAGACTCTGTCGGCATCATCTAAAACACAATGCGAGACCAGCCTTGTTATTTACGTCAGACAATGATCTCGCATCAACTCTTTGAGCCGATAGGGGGACTCGAACCCCCGGCCCACGCATTACGAATGCGTTGCTCTACCAACTGAGCCATATCGGCGTTCTCTTAACCGGGCGCAAAGGTACGTTATTTTTTTTTATTACACAAAATAATGTAAAAAAAGTTTAATCACTGACCCAACTTTTCTTATTTTTTCGTATATTTGCACCGTTATGAGACATCTAAATACCATTCTTTTTCTCCTATTGTCGCTCATTTGCAGCGCCGGAGACTTTCCCGTGATGAGCAAACGTGTGCTCTCCTGTCCCCTTCCCGACGGCAACTACCTCGTCACCGTCACCATCGGCAGCAAGAAACGTGCAGCCTCCACCACCGTGCGTTGTGAGAGCCGTCGTCTCCTCTGTGAAAACGTTGCCACGCGCAAGGGAGAAATCACAGCCCTTTCATTTCTCGTCAATAAGCATTCACCCGTCATCTCCGCCACAGAGCGCGTGAAGATAAAGAAGCGCGAGGAAAGCAAGCTCAACTGGGACGATGTCCTCTCCCTCGAGATAACGGGCGACAATCCGGCCGTCGTCGACATACGCATCACTCCCGACACCCTCAGCCCCACCATCTATCTCTGCGGCAATTCCACCGTTGTAGATCAGGACGAGGAACCCTGGGCCTCGTGGGGACAGATGCTGCCGCGCTTCCTCAACGAGAAGATTGCTGTGGCCAACTATGCCGAGAGCGGTGAGACGGCTTCCACCTTCTGCTCTGCCCTTCGTTTCAAGCGCATCCTCAAGGACCTCAAGGCCGGCGACTACGTAGTGATGGAGTTCGGCCACAACGACCAGAAACAGCGTTTCCCGGGTGCCGGAGCCTACTACAACTTCACCCACACCCTCAAGACGATGATTGACGAGGTGCGCCTTAAGGGTGCCACACCCATACTCATCTCGCCCACTCAGCGACGCTCCTTCAAGGACGGACGCATACAGGAGACACATGCCGACTATCCCGAGGCTATGGAAGCTTTGGCTCGTCGTGAAAAAGTCACCTTCATCGACCTTCATTCCTACACCCGCACGCTCTTCGAGACCTGGGGCGAGGAAGGCTCCAAGAAGGGTTTCGTGCACTATCCCGCCAACACCTATCCCGGTCAGGACAAACCGCTTGCCGACAACACACACTTTAATCCCTACGGAGCCTACGAGATTTGTAAGTGCGTGCTTCACGGCTTCAAGGAGCAGGGCATCCTTACCGACTACTTCCGCGACTTCAACGACTTTGACCCCGCACATCCCGACCCCGTGGAGAGTTTCCACTGGACGGAGAGCGACCAAATAGACACCCTGAAACCCGATGGCAACTAAGCTGCGCATCTTTCTCATCCTCGTGCTTGTCGCTGTCATAGCAGCGGCCGGAGCCGTTTATTCCGTCTTTGCTCCTTGCCGCGAAGGCGATGAACCTCTCGTGCTGAACATCTATCCCTCCACCCCGCTATCCGAGGTGCGCCGGCAACTTGACGGAGGCATAGGGTTCGACCTCGCATGCCGTCTCTTCAAGTACGGGAATCCCCGCACAGGACACTATGTCATTCCCGCCCGGACTTCGTGGCTCAACGTTGTGCGTATGTTGCACAATCACACGCAGCAGCCAATCCGTCTCACACTCCCCTCTGTACGCACGCTCGACCAGTTGGCTTCCTTCCTCGGCAGCCGTCTCATGGCCGACAGCGCAGATTTCGCCTCCGTCTTTCATTCCGCAGAGGGCCTTGATTCCATAGGATATACGGAGGAGACGCTTCCCTCGCTCTTCATACCTAATACGTATGAGGTGTGGTGGGACACATCGGTTCCCGTTTTCATCGGGCGTATGCAGCGCGAGCACGACACATTCTGGAACGACGAGCGTCTTTCCCTTGCCCGTCAGCAGGGACTCACTCCCGTCGAGGTGGCCACGCTTGCCAGCATCATCGACGAGGAGACTGCCAACAACGGGGAGAAACCCATGGTGGCAGGTATGTATCTCAACCGTCTTCGCACGGATATGCCCCTGCAGGCCGACCCCACGGTGAAGTTCGCCCTGAAGGATTTCGCCCTGCGCCGCATCCTTCACGCACATCTTGCTGTGGAGTCACCTTATAATACATATATCAACAAGGGTCTTCCTCCCGGCCCCATCCGTATCGCTTCCGTTGCGTCTATTGATGCGGTACTTCATGCTGTAGAGCATCCTTATCTGTATATGTGTGCCAATTCCGATTTCTCCGGCACCCATGTCTTCGCCGTCAGCTATTCAGACCATCTGAAGAATGCCCGTATATATCAACGTGCCCTTAACGAGCGTAATATACATTAAAACATTTCCTCACCGTAAAAAAAATGTTTAAGACTTCCATTACGGCCCTGTGCCTGACAGTATCGCTTACTTCCGCAGCTCAGAGGCTGCATTATGACAAACCCGCCGTCTATTTCGAGGAGGCGCTTGTGATTGGCAACGGCACCGTTGGCGGCACCGTCTATGGCGGTACGGAGCAGGACAAGATATCTCTCAACGATATCACGCTCTGGACGGGCGAACCTTGCAACATGAAAGTCTATTCTCCCGATGCCCACAAGAGCATTCCCGCCATCCGCGAGGCTCTGCGCAAGGGAGACTATCCCGAGGCCGACCGTCTCCAGCATGACGTGCAGGGACACTATACGCAGAACTATCAGCCCCTTGGACTTCTCACCATAGATTACCTCGACACCGCTGCGGCTGTCACCGACTACCGTCGCTGGCTCGATATCGGTGAGGCTACAGCACACACCACATGGCAAAGAGGAGGCTGTAAATACACAGCCGAGTATTTCGCCACGAATCCCGATTCCGGCCTCGTCATCCGCATCACCACCGACAATCCCGATGGCATCAGCGCCCGCGTGGGTCTCACGAGTCAGCTCCGCAGCGAGGTGCGTACCGAGGACGGCAACACGCTGGTGAGAGAAGGCTATGTCGCCTACTCTTCCATGCCAAGCTATGTCGGCGGTATGGACCGCTTTGCCTATGACCCCGAGCGAGGTATGCGCTTCTGCACGAAGGTGCAGGTGGAGGCCTCCGGTGTCCGCACGGAGGGCAACAGCGTTGTGGTGGACGGTTCGCGCGAGGTTGTCATCCGCATGGTGAACGCCACTTCCTTCAACGGTTACGACAAGGACCCTGTAAAGGAGGGCCGTCCCTATCGTCAGCTGGCCGATGCCCGCATGAATCATCTTAAGGCCTCGTCATACGATGTCCTGAGAGCGCGCCACATCGCCGACTACAAGAGCATCTACGACCGCGTGAAACTCTCTCTGGGCATATCCCGCAACGATTCGCGCCCCACCGATATAGTGCTTCGCGAGTATCTCGATGAGGGCATCTTCAATCCCGACCTCGAGGCACTCTATTTCCAATACGGCCGCTATCTGCTCATCTCATGCTCCCGCACTCCCGATGTGCCGGCCAATCTGCAGGGCCTGTGGAACGAGAAAATACTGCCTCCCTGGTCGTGCAACTACACCTCCAATATCAACCTCGAAGAGAACTATTGGCCGGCCGAGACGGCAGCTCTGCCAGAAATGCATCTCTCGCTTCTCACCTTCATGAAGGAACTGCAGCGCTCCGGCGAACTCACCGCCAAGGCCTACTACGGTGTGGACAAGGGCTGGTGTCTGGCTCACAACACCGACATCTGGGCGATGACCTGCCCTGTGGGTTTGCACAGCGGCGACCCTCAGTGGGCCAACTGGAATATGGGCGGCGCGTGGGTCAGCACTCACATCTGGGAGCACTACACCTTCTCGCTCGACCGTGATTTCCTCAGAGAGTACTATCCCGTGCTCAGGGGCGCAGCCGAGTTCTGCCTGGGTTGGCTCATCCCCACAGGAGATATGGACGTTGAGGGCAAGGAGTATCTCATCACAGCTCCCTGCACATCTCCCGAGAACGACTACGTGACGCCCCAGGGCTATCACGGCCGCACGTTCTACGGCGGTTCTGCCGATTTGTCCATGATACGCGAGTGTCTCACCGATGCCCGCAATGCCGCTCTTGTGCTGGGTATTGACAATGATTTCGTTGCTCAGGCCGATAAGGCTCTCTCGCGTCTGCAGCCTTATAAGATAGGCAGGAAGGGCAATCTTCAGGAGTGGTTCTACGACTGGGACGATGAAGACCCTCACCACCGCCATCAGAGTCATCTCTTCGGTGTATATCCCGGTCACAGCCTCACCGACGGCGTGAACAGCGTGGAGGATATACACAAGGCTGCCCACAAGTCTCTTGAGCTTCGCGGCGACCGCACCACAGGCTGGAGCACGGGTTGGCGTGTGAATCTCTTTGCCCGCCTCCGCGATGCCGGCAGTGCCTACCACATGTATCGCAAACTGCTCTCCTACGTGAGTCCCGACGGCTATCGCGGTCCTGACGCCCGTCGTGGCGGCGGCACCTACCCCAACCTCCTGGATGCCCATTCGCCTTTCCAGATCGACGGCAACTTCGGCGGCTGCGCCGGTGTGATAGAGATGCTAATGCAGAGCAACTACACTGTCAACTCTCAGCCCTCAACCCTCAGCCCTCAGACATCAATTGAACTGCTCCCAGCCTTGCCCGCCAACTGGAAAGACGGTTCTGTCAGCGGCATTCGTGCGCGCGGCGGCATCACGGTGAGCATGAAGTGGAAAGACGGCAAGGTCACCTATATCGCCCTCACCGCTCAGCAGCCTTGCAGCGTCGCCCTCAGTTTTAACGGCCTCACTAAACAACTCACGCTGAAGAAAGGCGAGAACAAAATTAAACCTTCTTTCTGATTTGGAAACGCAAGGAATGCGTTGAATAATTACAGTATCGCCTCCATTCCTGTTTTCTGCACCGTCATCCCCATCTTTTCATAGAAACGCATGGCGGAATCGTTGCCTCCCCAGACATTCAGGGTTATGTTGTAGCAGCCTTCCTTTTTTGCATATTCGCGCACGTAGTCATAGAGCGCCTTTCCGATACGTTTGCCGCGGGAAGCTTCGTCTACGCAGATGTCGTCGATGTAGAGCGTCTTGATGTCCTGCAGCAGCCGGTGGTTTTTCACCTCTTTTATCTGGCAGAATGCGTGCCCCACCACTTTCCCGTCGTCGTAGACGAAGATGGGGCTGTTTTCGTCCCGGATGATATCTTCCAGTTCCGCTTCGCTGTATTTCGGCGTGTTTCCCTTGAACAGGTCTGGACGTATCGCGTTGTGCACGGCGTCTGCCTGATACAGCAATGCTATCAGCCCTGTGATATCTCTTTTCTCTGCTTTTCTAATCATTTTTTGCATTTATAATATTATGTCTTTTTCGCCACAAAGGTACGAAAAAGTTAAGAGTGAGGAGTGAAAAGTGAAGAGTTTTTTTGGTTTTCTGGACACAAAATATTCGTGTCGCGAATGTCGCAAATGTCGCAACAGCAAGAAAGCCGCTGATTTCCAGCGGCTTCCCTTCTTACATCTTACTTCTTATATCTTCCCTCAGCCTTCAGACATCAGACTTCCCCTCTCATTTATCATTTATCATTTAGGCGTAGCCGAAAGTAGGTTTTCTTGTTTTTTTCTGTGAGATATTTCTGTGATTTCTGATGTCACAGGTGTTACGAATTATAAAAGATTAATTACAACCCTCTTTTATCTGTCTTCCGATTTTTTAACTCATCCATATAGCCCGCTGTTACTATTCCTGATGGTAGCGCAATAATAGCGATGCCAACCATAGAGGATATTATACTAATAGTTCGGCCTAAATCAGAAATCGGATATATATCTCCATAACCGACAGTAGTAAGTGTGGATGCGGCCCAATAAAATGCATCAAAAAAATTTCTAAAAAGATATTGTCCTGTTCTTGGGTCAATTTCTTCTTCCGCATTAAACATAATTAATGCAGTAATGAATACATAAAAAACAGCTAATGAAAGAACTGTACACAATATCTTCTTTTGCTTACGGATGACGGACAAAATAATACCTAACGGTTCAAAGTATCTAATAAATTTTATAACTCGTAGAACTTTTAATAGGCGCGAAAAACGCATGACCTTGAAAGTCGGACTGAGAAGATTTAAAGTAGGAAGGATTGTCAACAAGTCTATCACAGCCATTGGCGTAAAAGGATAATAAAGGTATGCGACAAAACCTTTCTTATTAGAATTGAGGTCTGCTGTAATCCATCTAAAAATATAGTCTATAATGAAACATGAGCCGGAAAACAAATCAAAATACCAAAATAATCGATATTGTTCTCGGAACATCAATGGTATAATACCTATCACAATAGCGAGAAGCATCAACCAATCATATAAACGAGATATCAAACTCTCATTTTTATGGTCTATAAGTTTCTTTATATATTTACGAGTTCCCATACTATTTTTTGTGTGCAAAATTACAAAAAAGAGATTATATTCAAGCAATCTAGTTAAAGAAAAACACAAAACAAAGAACAGAATGTTTTAATTCTACGATTTAATGATTATCTTTGTAGTATGAAAAATTACAGACTATCCATAATCGTTTCGTTATTGCTCGCAATAGTAATAGGCTTTAACGTCAATGGTTCTACCTCCAAATATGTTAAAGGTGCACCTATTTCTTCATTTGCAACGCCAGAAAGTAAGGACGTAAATGCCCAACAAACATTTACTCCTTTGATAGCTTCCATAGATTTGCCTTTACCTCTAAAAGATGTATCAGAACAACTATTATATAGGAAAGCGTATATTGTTTCATACAATAAGGACAACAGAATTCCGAACTGGGTAGCATGGCATCTTACAAGTGAACATACTTATGGTGATGTAAAACGTCTTGGCAACGCATGGCACGAAGATACAGACGTTCCTACTCCGAGGGCTTCTCTTGCAGATTATAAAGGAAGCGGATGGACACGCGGCCATATGTGTCCTGCTGGTGATAACAAATGGAATAATGATGCCATGTATGAATCGTTTTTGTTTACTAACTGTTGTCCTCAGAATGCTAATTTGAATAGTGGCACATGGAACCAGATAGAAACGTCATGTCGTCGATGGGCTGAAAAATATGGTGATTTGTATATCGTTTGCGGTCCAATACTTTTCCGACAAGAACATGAAATGATTGGAGAAAATAAAGTGATTGTTCCCGAGGCTTTCTTCAAAGTTATCGTGTGTTTAAAAAAAGGAAAAGAACAGGGTATCGGTTTTATTTGTAGGAATAATGACGGCAATCGAAATAAAGACTTATATATTAACACGATCAAACAAGTTGAACGAATTACAGGTATAACCTTCTTTCCTCACCTACCTGAACGTATAGCAGATAAAGTTAAAAATAAAGCAGATATTAACGATTGGGAGTAATCTTTGTTTAGTAAAAATATTTGTTACAAAATTATTTCTAGCCCCTTTTGACGAAGAGTATTAATGTAGTCATCTAAATTGCGGCTATATACAGAGGTGGGGTCTGTTGCATCTTTGATAAACTTCAAGAACCTACTAATTAAGGAAAGATATTCGTTGTACCAAGATTGGTCCTCTTTATAGTCATACAAAATATCTGCGATAAATAGAATATGTGGAGGTACAGGAACTGTTTCTGTAGGCTTTAGCATGTTACAACAATTTCTATATACAGACTCATATCTGCTTAGCTGTACGAAAGGGACTTCTTTTCCTGTATATATTTTAAAAATAACGAGAGCAAAGGGATAGCAATATGGATGCAAATCACCCACGACTTTATAAACATTTTTTATAATCCTATAGAAATCCATCAATGAACAGAAGAAAAGCTTTCCTCTGTATGTACTTGTATCTCCATCTCCAGACATCTTTTCAGATAAATTTACCTGAACACCATTGAGATTATCATGCCGATTTACGCCCGGATCTACTGACAACAAATCCATGAAAGCATAAAAGTCATTCATATATTGACGCGCCCTTTCATATAACGCTACCGGATCTACATTAAAAGCCTTAAAACTTGAATTTTCGAACTGCAGATTAGTTTTTTGGGGCTTCGTCGTATCTTCTATGTCATCAACTTCATTAAGAACATTGCGATATCTTTTATCTACAATAACTGTCAATGAATTAGTGGCTTTTGCTTCCTTTATGGCCTGTTTTAAGTCTTCAGAATTACTAATTATTTTACTAATTTTTTCTGCATCACCTATAGGCAAAAGAATTAAATTTGGATTTGATGCTAAGAGTGCAGAAGTTTTTATTACATCATCTATTCTCTTTCGAAAATCAGATTCTGGAATTATCTCTATGGTTGATTTCTTGTAATCAATCACATTTGGATGACTAAAAAAATCCTGTAATGGATAGAGCGAAGAGAATGATATTGCAGAAAAAGACTTCCGATCAAACTCAACCCAATAATAAGCAGAAAAACCAGTCACCACAGACAAACGCACTAAAGACACATTTACCGATAAATTAAACAAGTGTCCTGCAAGATAGTATGATATGCCTAAAAGGGTGTTAACAGTATCTGTGTCAAGTTCCTTCTTGAGTTTATCTTTAATACTTATCTTTCCTGAAGATAATGGCACGGCTTTCTTGTCTGGAACATATATCATAGAAGGCAGAGAGGCTATTGCATTAATTATGCCACCTTCTTTGTTATAATCAACATCTAAGGTTATGTCAAATGGAATTTGGGAGTCAAGTTTTACGTTGAGTGCAGATATTTGTTGCTTAACATAGGTATCGTCACCATACAATTCATCCTCAAGTGCCTTTTTACTCTCGTTATATTCTCTTAGAAAACTCTCATTTGTCTGGGCTTCAACACATGACTGTATAGTTTCATGATACAGCTTTAATTCCTCCCAATTTGACATTCGCTCATTAAACTCTTCTTCTAATGTATCTGATACAAAAGAACTTTTCTTGGATGAATTGCGGCTCCAAAGAGAGAAAAATTTAAAATTTGCTTCTTGTTGTAAATCATATGCAACTTCACCTTTGCGAGGAATTGGAAGAGTAAAGGGTTCTCTTTTATATTGCTTAATTGCTAATTTATTTAGCTGATTTTCAACAGAAGTTCGACTTTTGGGACTAAGCGTTTTTTTTGACAAATATATATAGGCATTATTCCACCCCACTATGGCTTGCAACATCTCTTTTGAAACTTTGACAATTGCATCCTTATACAAAGGACTTCGTTTGGCTGCACCATCATGAAGCGAGTACGCAGAACCATCTATAGTCAGATTGTACTCACCATCTTTAGCTAACATCACTTCGGCTCTGTGCGAGCCATAAGAACGTGTATTAAACGAAAAGGATTGGCGAATAACCATCGGAACCCCAAAAATACCTTTTTTTATTATTATCTTCATAGTACAGTCTATTGTTAAGCAAAGCTACAATTATAAATAAATAATGAAAATAATCGCATTAGATTTCAGAGGAAAATGAGAAATAAAATACCAGATTTCATTGCACGCTTTATATTTTAATAGGGAGACCTGGAGATTTCATTATTTATATTTATACGGTTACTAAGTTAATAATATTTAGCACAAATGAACAGTCAAATCCCTGGAAGACAAGACGTTTAACATTATTCCCATCTCGTTGAACCTCCATTCCGTCAGAATATGGATTAATACCGATTATCTTGCTGTAAGGAACCTTGATGCTCCGAGTTTGTCCCATGAAAATAATATTCTTATTAGTTACATATAGACTCCCCTGCCCCATATTCTCCATATAACTTGTTTCTACAGGATGTCCTTTGAATCCACCCGTACGATATCTAACACCTTTCATAATCCTAAAAGAAAAACCGCCATAACTACCTACCATCTCCTTTTTTATCTTTTCTTGGTACATAGTAACATTATTGTAGCACCAAAGCGCATCCTCGCCTTTGGTAAGAATAATAGGTGCATTAATAACATATCGTGGGTGACGACCTGCTTGAATATCGCCGAGTATATATGACTGACCAAGTTCTTCTATTTGGGTTCCCTGCAACGAAGCAGGAAGGTTGATAAGTGAAAGTCCAAGCGTGGATACATATTCTTCAACTTTTTGTTGTTCGGCAGAAGTCATATAACCATCTTTGAGGAAATTCTTCCCTGCTTGTCCCAACATTTCATAATATACATCTTGTTCTTGCTGGTGAGAAATAGGAAGTGTGTTTATCACCTGCTGCGAAATCTGTATAGAGCGTTGTAATGTTTTCTGATTTGTGAAATATTCTGCCATAAAACCACGTATCATTTTCTGGCATAGTCTATCAAGTGCGCCAGATGAGTTAACAGTCTGATACGATACCCCTATGTTATTTAGAAAATCTTTTACTAAGGCCAATAGAGATGAGTGAAATGGCCAATGAATGGTGTTAGTCCATTCGTCTATACATTTCCCTGATGAATTACCTATATCTTCATTGGATATAAAATTGTTTTGGGAAACGTTAGCAACAACTTTTCTCAACTCTCCAATCTGGATAGCATTCATAAAATAAGAGCGCAACGCCCCTTCTAACAATGTTATACCCTGTTTATACTTCTCTTCACATTCCTTATGAGAATGAGAGAATAGTCCTGCGCTCTTACCACAATATTTGCATGTTCCCATTGGCGTAAACAACTTAAACCAATTTTACTGAAATTGTTCTGTTCTCTGTTTGATATTGCCGTTGTGGATATTTAATCACTTCGGTATATATTTCATAGATTGCATTTAGAGCGAACTTACATCCTTCTTTGGTGTAATTTTTTTGTTTGACAGTTTCTATGATTTTCGAAAAATCATCCACTTGATATGTTGAGATTATCAAATCAACCACTTTTTGTAATTCCCAATATGCTTTTTCGTATTCTTCCAGTTCTAACAAAGCGTCAAAACTATTAAGAGCATGGAGCATATATTCTTTAGATGACGGATTAATCTCCTTTTTATCAATAAAGAGTGAGAAATTATAGCATAAAGAAGCTATTCCTGCTTTTCTCTTCTGCGGAATGACGTTCTGGGGCTCTTTAACTTTATTGAATGTTCTTACTTTGTCAAGGAAGGTAAATATAGATTCATCCGAAATTATATCGCTATAGGTTACAGGTTTGGTTAAATAAAGACCTTGAAGAGATTTTGCACGACTTAATGCCACATATAATTGTCCTGGAGCAAAGATATGACTATTTAAATCTAAAATGACTTTATCGTAAGTTTGCCCTTGAGCTTTGTGAATAGTAAAAGCATAAGCTAACTTTAAAGGGAATTGCTTGGTTTTCTGTATGAAGGGTGACTTTTTCACTAATCTATGCTTTGTTTGATCATATTCCATCTCATAACGATATTCGTTCATTTGATTGAACTTATATCTATCATTAGGATTAGGGCATTTTACAATTGAATTGTCATCCAACCTAATTGTAAAATAATCACCATTAAAGTCCTCAATTGTCCCGAAATCACCATTTATATATCCCCAATACCTACTACTTTTGCATAAAACGACCCTTGCGCCTCGTTTAAAGCGTAACTGCGAGTCATATTCAGATGGTACAATTATTTCGCAAATATCTTCATTAGAAGGCAAATCACTATGCATTAACACGACATTACCAGTACCGTCCTTTTTTTGTATTGTGTATTCAGCATCTATTGTTGTTATCTGCCCAGGAAGTCCCGACAACTTCTGGGTATTTACTTGTCGAACTTCCTCATTGGATGATGCTACATATACAGCATCATTGGGCAAAACGTCTGTTACTCGGCTGTTTATCGCATCCATTATTGATACCTTTTCTTCCGGGGTTAAAGGCTTTCTAAATGCATCCAGTATTTTAACGAAAGAAGGGTCATTTGATTGGCGGTAGGATTTATTCAATTCGAATAATTTAATATTGGGAATCTCCTTCTGTACAATATGGCTATTAAAGAAATAAATACCGCCATATTCTTTTTGAAGATACTCCATAACAGCATCATCACTAACTATAGGTGGAAGTTGAAACATATCACCTACTGCAACAAATGGAATACCACCAAAAGGTTTACAATTATTTAATGCTTTTTGACAAATCTGATTCATCATCTCACAAAGGTCTGCACGAACCATAGAAATCTCATCAACAATAAGCATTTTAATTCCTCTTAGGCTCATACCAAATGGGAGAAGATTAGTACTATTCAAATTACCAGGATTTTGGTATCCTTCGTCTAAGTCATCCAATGCGCCATGGAAAAAAGAGTGAATTGTTCTAGCTCCCAGATAAAGAGAAGCTGCAAGGTTGGTTGGTGTCAGCACTTGGCAACCACGAATCTCAGATATTAGTTTCTTGATGAGATGTGTTTTTCCGCTTCCTGCCTTACCATGAATAAAGGTTATACCAGATGGAATGGTTCTCAAATACATGAGAACATCGTCTTGAGTCGTATTTGGCATGTTTTGCATATTTATATCGCTTTTAGTCCTTGATAATTTCGCATTGAAGTACCAAATAAGCCACAACATTCAAACCTGACAGAACAATCATTGCAGATGTCAAGATATCGGGTCTTCCAATCAGAAATACTCCGTGTCGCAAACCTGTGATATTCAGTAGGTAGCAAACAAAGAGGAATATTGTATATAGCGACTGGTATATCCCAGTCGTCAAGTTCTTTAACTGCCCTACATAATTGACTGGCGTAATCAATTGGCTCCACCCAAATAGTCTCGGCATTTTTTGATGCCCAGCCAGTATCTTCCATGCCCATAAAGGCAACCCATGAAACGAAATATAAGTTTTTGAAAATGTATTTTGCCAACTGAGGTAGCCGATAGTAATTAAGTTTGTTTATAACAATTCTCAACTCAATAAGAATACCCTCGTTAGCAAGGTTGTATATTCCAAGCATTGTTTCGTTAAAAGCGCCTTTTGCCCCAGAGATAATGTCATGGTCACGGAAGAAATCTGAATGTAAGGGAACACCTATAAAAACCTTATCCTCACCTGCAACTTTTAGTTTATGGACAAATTCATTATCACTAAACGCACGACCATTGCTAAGCACGTGAATGTCTGTAAGTGGCAATTCTTTTCTAACCAGAGAGACGAGTTCTATAAAGCTATCTCCTGCAAGAGTTGGTTCGCCACCCGTAATACACACAACCTTTGTTTCCTTTGGAGCGGACTTAATGAGTTTAATATTCTGATTGAAACAAAAATTGAAATCATCGTCTTTTTGTGGAGGTTGGCAACACATTATACAATGATTGTTACATTGGCTTGTAACAAACAAAACGTTACTATTGGAATCTATTTCAAATCTCTCTTTCATTTCACCCAACGTCTAAAAATTGGTAACACTTCATCACCTCGTTCAACAATTAAAGAAAAGAGATACTCAATAATTGCCTTGTTTTTTTCACATACCAGCGACGTCGGTCTGAAACCATACATATCACCTTGAGTTGAATGATGACGCACAGGGTCGGCCCCACAATATACTTTTATTGGACATGAAGAACATCCAGCTAAAGCCTCATTAGCCCAAATCTTCCCCATCCTCTTTGCTACAGAACCGCAGAACACATCTTCATACTTGTCTGTCACCTTGCCCAAACGGAAAGAATAGTCATGTATTTCTGCTAACATTCTTGATTCATCTGAAGCATATACATAACCGTCGTAGTTGTAAACTATCACCGAATTAATTGTCCCAGCAGGAGATTGTAGATCTACAAAACCCGTAGTATATGGCGTAAGCATCTTCCTTAATATTATTGAAGCATATTCTTCACGAAAAAAGATACCATGCTTATTTATTTCTATTATATAGTCAACAGCCGTCTTGTAAAAACTGATAAATCTCTGGTTATATCTCTTCCAATCTTCATTTTGGGCAGCAAGTCCATAAGGGTTTAGGGCTCGTAAAAATATTCCATTAAAGCCATCACTTACATACTCATCAACAATTTCTTTTGGGTAATCAAGAGCCAATTCTGACGTTGTCATCAATGCAGAAACAAATTCGTTACCCAAAACAGCACGAGCCTTGTTTATTCCTGCGATAGTTTTTTCGTAACTATCTTCTCTTCCACGATTTTTATTATGTATGTATGAAGGTCCGTCAAGTGATGTTGAAATCAGTATATTATATTGTTTGCATAGTTCCAACATATCATCAGAAAGTTTTCTGCAATTTGTGCACAGAACATAAGTCAGCTTGCGATTCTTCTCTTTATTTATTTCTTCTGCTGTTTCTATTCCATGTCTAATCAAGTCTATTTCCAAACTTGGTTCACCACCTTGAAATTCCATCGTTAGATTAGGAGATGGAGAATGAAACATCATCTGAACTGAAGCTGTCATATCTTCTAAAGACATGGAACAATGTTTGCTCGTTTCCTCTTGACTTGAAGCCTGACAATAAATACAGTTTTGGTTGCATCGAAGGGTAAGAACAAAAATGTGTAGTGATGTTTTATCATCAAGAAATCCTTTCTTTGTTCTTAATCTTGAAGCATAAATATCAAGTAAAGATGGTAATATCTCTTCTGTAACAAAAAAATTAGATACTAACGTCTTATATAAATCCTCGTCGGATATAGAATGACTTAGTATTTTCTGCACAGTACCAATTGGGGTAATTATAAAATCCCCCAACTCGTTTATCAGAATTTCGTGGTTTAAAATTGTGATAAAATTGAATGGTAACAATGCATATTTTCTCATTCTAAAATTTCCTCTTCAGTCAATTCGTCAAATTCACCAAACGCTTTTGCGTACAATATGGTTTTTATGTACTTTGTTTCTTCATCGATTTGATTACGCAATTTGTAATCGTTTAGTTTCTGATAGAATTCTAAAAGGAACTGTTTTTCGTCTTGCACTCCATCGATAGTCAATGTTTCTATAGTGCCTTGTATGGAACGTTGTATAGCATATCGAGAAGAAAACCAATATACTACTGTAGAAATACAACTATCTGAAAATATTTTTCTATCGATCTTAAGCGTCATTTCTTAAAATTCTTAAGCTTTGTTATGGTTGGAGTATCAGGAATACCCGTCACATCTAATTTATTGTATGCTTGGAACATCTTTAGTGCCATTGCAAGCTCATCATTAAATACGGCGTTGCCTGACTTATATTCCAGTTTAGAGGATTCTGGGGCATATCCGGCCGTAGTCAGTAATGTTATGAGCGTAGACACATCATATCCAGCGGTTCCTTTAGATATATCCCGAAAGCCTAATTCGATTGTTGTTTTGTTCACATCCCATGTCTGAAGCGCAACTGATGTAGTGTTATCAACAATTCCTGTTACCTTCAGCCCCGCATCCTGCTGGAAATGCTTAATTGCGGCAGAAATATTGGTGTCGCAAATAGCATAACCGGATTTCTTTGTTATAGAATTCCTTTTAAGATAATAGTTGGAAACAAGTAAGTCCACCAGTTTATCTACATCTGCTCCATAAATTCCAGCCTTAATAACACGATCGCCAAAAGAGTAAGTTGCAACCGTTTTTGTTGGCTTAGAATAAGAACTAGAAGAGCTACTAGAAGAGCTTCCAGACGAGCTACTTGAATAATGAGAGTAATGAGAAGAATGTGAACTTGAATAATGAGAAGAATGAGAAGAATGTGACCGATGACTACTATGCGATCGGTGAGCACTAACCATAGACATACGTCCCGTTGGAACTATCTTTACCACATTCTTATATATACGGTGCTTGATTTCCTTTATTTGGTCAGTATCATCATCTTCTGGTTCAAAACTCGGAAGAAATGGGTCCTGCGCTTTGGCTTCCGTATGTATAAGTGACATAACGGAACTAAAGAGTATGGATTTAAAAATTTTCTTTGTTATCTTGCTCATAGTTCCTTGTTTTTAATAAAGTTCAACCAATAATCGTCTGGAGATAGTTTCATAAGTTCATCCAATAGTTTCTTGCCAGCCTCATTCAATTTACCTTTATTCGCTGAAACATTTAGGATTAAGGTGTTCCTACCATTATTCACCCTATTAATGATGTCCTGTTCTACGCCATCTAACTTTTCTTGAAGACTAGCCCGGACAGAAGAAGGTATGTCAAGTTGTATAAGGCTGTTTAGAGCTTCTTTTGCCTGCAAAAGGTAAGAGTTGTCGGACTTACCTTTTTCTATTAACTTATCTGTAACCTTTTCCATCTTTTGGAAGGCATTTTCTTTATATGAAGAACGATTAAACGCATCATAGTTTGTGTAGGCTTCTAAATAAGATGCAAATGCCTGATCGTACAAACCTGATGACACATAAGAATCACCTTTCTGAACGGTTTGGTTAAACGTCTCTATCTTTCCTAAAGATAAGACATAAGAAATTCCATTTAATCCACCAAAGAGTATGATCGTGACAATGAGTGCAACCGTTATATAGACTTTTACTCTCAAAGAGGATGTGTCTTTGTGATGTGCCTGTAAAACTTTTTCTCTCTCTTGGATGCACCAATCTGAATCACTAGTTTTTAGCGCTTCACTCAGAATTTTTATTTTACCTTCTACAAAGGAGAGTTTTGTTAAGGCCGATGCTGGGTAATATGCTGATGTCTTAGCAGGAATAACCAATAATGTATCTAATAATCTGCGATACTCCGTCTTCTGCGCATTTAATTCCCCTTTTAAATCAGAGATGATGTTTGTCTTATTTATGTGTTTCGCGGAATAATCATCATTTTTATTTCCAAGAGTATATTCTGGAATGATATCGGATAAACCAAGACCATATACAATTGATGACAACAAATATGCTACAATTTCTTTTTGAAATCCAAAGTTCTGACAAATTTCTGCTGTAAATACATTTATTTTTAAGTTCCAGTCTTCTTTTACACCCAGTAATTTCTCACCATATCCGGCTTTAAGTATTGTCCGAAGAACTTGTTTTGCTGCAGGAATATCGTCGAAGGAAGCAACATCATCAAGAATGTTAGATAATCTAATGTTCTTGACGACATCACTACCGTATTGCAGAATTACCCCTTTAATGGATTCTGGCAGTATCTTATTTTGCTTCGCCATTTTTATGTAATTCTTTAGAAAGACTAAGCGACAATTGTTGCATTAAAGCCTCATGCTTAAATAAAAGTTTGTTGCGTTCCTCATTTGCACGTTCAATATCTTGACGTGCATAAGCTGCTTCTATCTTGTCCTTTTCATTATCTGTTCCTGCATCTTCGAGATAATCGAGCTTTTGGGTAAGTTGTTTTATTCGTTTGTCTGTTGTTTGAACCTTATCTGTTACTAGTTTTATCTGGTATTGGATAAACTCTACTATATGAGTTTGCAGAGCATTCAAGTTGTATATGAAAGCAACGGACATATCATCTTTACTTCCGATTGCACTTAGCTGGGGAAGTTCTTTCTCAATAGACTTGACAGTTTCCTCGCGTCCATCATTAACAAGCATCTTTATAACTTGAATATAGAAGTTTACTAGATTCTCTATCTCACCAAAAGAATCATCTATACCATCAGACCCTAAAAAAACTGCCATTGGGAAATGACCGTCACCCTGATAACAGTACCGAAACTCATTAATTGCCCCAGAATCACAAATAGATGTCGTTTTATTTAGGAAACAACGATCGTCCCAGGGAATAGGCTCCATCCACAAGGGGTCCTCTTGAAAGGATATACATTTACCATCACCCAAATGAAACGCAAACCAATAATCAGATGTTTGCGCATAAGCCATTAGTGTACAACCATATATTTTCTCGAAGGTTTCGCTAGTAGAGAGTTCATTAATATATTTGGGATCAACATGTTGTTGTTCCCACTCGCTAATAGTTGTGTTAGCTGCGTGCTCTGCGATTTTCTGATTCCATTGATAGATAATCGATGAGAAAAGTTGGCGGAATGCTACATCTATAGGTGTTTGTTTTTTGACAACTTCTTCTGAGGTTATAGCTTCCTGCGCCGTAAATGGCTTACTTATAAATAAATTCTTATCGATATTTTCAACGAAAGTCCTGACAGTATCAAGAATTACTTCTGTTGCCATGCGAGAACCTACATCACTACGAAAATAGCGTTCGCCCCCATGGCCGTCACACACGACAGCAATAGCAAGTCCATTTTCATAGACGGCATGGAAGGAGGCATCCTGACAAGGCTTATTATCAGCCTTATGGCTTTCTCCCTGACATGAGAAGGAATAGCTTTCTATCATTTATCCCCAATCATCAATATATTGGCTACTGTCAATAGTGGAAGTTGAATCAGATGTTTCTGCACCATCAATATTTTGAGTTGCATCTTGAATGTCCTTAACAACCTGTTCCTGTTTTGTTATTTCTCCTGCTGTACTACTCTTACTTCCAATTTGAGATGATGTAACCGCAACAACTCTAATGATTTGTTTAAGTGCGTCAATATTATGAACAGTAATAACAGCTTCCGAGGAACCCGTAAATTCTTTCAAGACATCTTTATCTGCATCGTCACCAATTGCAATCGCAATTTTTATGGCCGACTTGAACCAATTATTAGCTTTTAATTTTGCTAAACCACTATTGTAGTCATCGGTTGGTCCACCATCAGAAAGCAGAATTATAGCTGGTGCAAAAGAGCCACTGGCAGACTGCATGAATCCACCAGAACGCGACAACTTAGAAGCTAATTCTGAACAAGCAGCTCCTAATGATGTCAGCCCACTTGCAACAACATCCTGCCAAATGAAGTCTTTCGCTAATTTTGGCTCATCGTATAGCCAATTAACTCCATTAGAAAATTCTAAAGCAGCTACTTTAATCTCTGCATCAGGATTGGTCTCAGAAATGTCATTAAGCATTGGTAACACATTAACAACGGCATCATTTACTGCACCAATCTTGTTTCCTTCCATACTTCCAGAAGTATCAATCAGGAAGAAAAGTGTCATCGTCCTACGAGGAACACTTACGGTTTCGTCTAAAAGTCCCATACTATTTTTATTTGTTTTTGATATTATGCAATTACTTCACCCTTTGTTCCCGCTGCCTCTTTGATACTTGAGCCAAAAGAAATCTTCAAACCATTCAAAATTGGTAAGAATTCATTTGGATTTACGACTTTTACCTTTCCGCTTGGAGTATCTATATGCCAACAGGATTGAGTAAGATTTCTTATTACAAGCAGATTTTTGTCCGATGGAAAGAAATCTACTTCTGCATCTGGAGTGTTATCATGATTTATATATAGTTTTGTTCCTGCTGTTAATATTAAACTTCTATTGTTTAATTTCAGTTGTTTTGTAACGTCGATATCATCACCACAGTTAATACATTTAAATTTATTATCCTCTATATCAACAAATGTTTCTTCATGACAATGGGGACAAACGACTAACTCATCGCGCACTTTTGAAATAATTCTCTCCCACTCTTGTTCAATCATACGAGTGTTTGGGTGCCATAGCTTCTCTTCACTAAATTGGTCAATAAAAGTTTTTTTAAGTGTTGACGGGAATAAGGGCCATCTCTTTATTACATTTTGATGTACACCTCTCACCGGTAGGTTAGACTTGTCTGATGGACTATAAATAAAAATAGCCTCGCTGCCATAAAAGCGCTTCTCAAATGTCTCTGTCATACAAGGACAAGCAACAACCTTAGCCCCTTCAAAAGGGTGGTTGGCAAAGAAAAGCATAAACAATATGACAGAAAGTGAGAATCTATCACTATATTTATCTGGAATACCACCAGCAACAATCTCGGGAGCCATATAACGAGCCTTACCCATAATGCCAGATTTTTCACCCTGTGGCATCACATTATCATTGTCACAAATTAGCACATCGCCATCTGTAGGACGAATAAAGAAGTTACCATCATTCAAATCTTGGTAACTATACCCAAAACGGTGGAGCATCATAAAGCCATTACAAATTTTCATTGCCGCTGCAAGCATTGCATTAAATGACTTAAAATTCTTCCGAGCGAGTAAGTAGTTACCAAACTCAAAGTAGTCAGAGGGACGCAACTTCATGATATAGCCAAAACTACCATTTTCTTTCTGGGTCAAATATTCTGGCCAAATAAATGCATCAGAAGGTGCACCCTGTCGAATATTACGTTCAAGATTCTTATAAAATTTTTCGTCTGGAGGTGTTATATACCATTTCAATGCCATTCGTTGGCCATCCAAATCAACAAGATAAACAATACCCTGTCCCCCTCGTCCTAATTCTTTTATAACCGTAGCCTGATTTCCAAACGTCAGATTTACTCGTGCCCCTTTCTTTAGTTCCATACTCATAACTGTATTAATAACCACCTCCTCTTAGATCAAAAGAATCTGCGGCTTCCAATGTTCCAGACTTATGGCAGTTGGGGCAAGTCACCCGTTCTTGACCATGCCAGCAAACTACAGAGTTACAGTTACCGCAAATATAAAAACGCTTTTCTCCACAATAAGGACAACCTGGGAAATGTTGAGCTAAAGATATAGTACCATGTACCTTTTTACTATCAAAACCTTCCCTGTGTGCCTTTGCCTTATCAATTTTAAATGCCCACACGAATTTTAGGTTGCCCTTATAAGGATCAACCGTTATGCCAAAAGGTCGTCGTGTTTCTTCACATTGTGCCAATATAGCAAATGCTTCTTCACTTATTTTTTCAATTTCCATAACCATAGCAAATCGAGAATAAATGTTGACGTTTTCATTTCTCTCGTTATTTATGTGTTTTTTAGCCTAGATTTAAGCGTTTCCGCAACAAATATACATTTTTTTTTTGAAACACACAAAAAAACTCATGCGTGCGGGCGCAAAATTCTATAAAAAAGATGTTTTGTGATGCGATTTGGCGAAGTTGTTATTTGTTTATATGGAAAAGCACTTATCTTTGCAAACAAAAATGCTACCCTACGTTACATCCAACAGCCTAAGCCACTTCTTTCATGAGAATGTGTAAGATAGACTGAAAAGAATTTGTAAATTAGACACACAGAAAACAAAACAAGATGCAAGATAATATACAAAACAGCATAAACAAACAACACAGAAACATAAAAAAAGACGTAAACAAAAGACGAAAATAATTCACGATTTTCTTTGCCAGTTGGAGAAAAAACCGTACATTTGCGCCATAAAATTTAAAATATAATAATATGGCACTACAAACATTAAGTGCAAAACGCTTCCAAACGAAGCTGAAAGCAACAATACAAAGCTCTGGGCGACTGAGTTTTACGGACAAGACATCAAAGGAACTCCAGTTCGAAAGCGGTTCCCGGGTGAAGTTCCTTTTCGACGACGAGAGCAAAGAACTCTATATGGCCAAGATGAGCGGCAACGATGAAGACGCCTTCGAGGTGAGAGCATCCGGCAGCTACTTCTACGTGGCAACAAAGAGACTTTTCGACGAACTGGAATTCGAATACAAGAAAAAGAACATCATGTTCGACCTCGTGCGCAAACCCGCATTGGACGAAGAAGTGGGCGGAGAAGTATATAAGATGAACAAGCGCACACTGCCGCGACGCGAGAAAGAAGATGCGGATGACGCTGAATAATAGATGCAAAGTATAGAAGACGCCATATCCGATGTGTTCCTGTGGCTGACAACGGCAAGGAACGCAAGCTCCTCGTCAGGGATGAAATATCATCTGGCGGGGATTGCTGCTGACATCGCGGGGCTGGCCCAGAGACTGCACGATGAAGTGCTGGAAAGGGTCAAGCAGGACGCGGTGATGGATATCGGCATCAACTTCGCTGCGCTCTCGCAGAGGCTTCTCACGATGGAGCTGGAAGAATACGCCCAGCCCGAAGTGCAGGAAGAGCAGCTGCAGGTGACCGAGGCACTTGGCGGTCTGAGCGCCGTGGTGGAGGAAATCATCGCACAGCTGGATCGCCACCATCGCGATGAGGAGTTCGTGCGCCTGTATGAAAAGGAAAAGAACAACTATATGGCATCGGGCGCGGCACGCTACTCGCGCAAGAGGTTCGAGGAATGGAAGGACAACAGCTGCAACGGAGAGCCCACGCTGGAGGACATCGAGGACTACCGGCTGGAGAAGCTGCTGCAGATGTTTGGGACGGGTGTGTTCAACGGCGTCGTGGAGCATATCATGAGAGCCAAGCGCTATCCCGGCGAGATAGATTTCGACCAGCTGGAGCCCAACCCGAAAATAACGAAAAGCGCCGTGCACCACTACACGGCCCTGCGACGGCTGGTAGATTACGAAGACGGCTGCCTGAAGGTGAATCCCCTGCACGTCGGCAAATACTTCTACAACAACCGCAACGAGGAGAACGCAAAGGCCCATCGAACGTGTTTCCTGAAATACATGCACAAGGTGGAACTGTCGCAGCAAGAGCTTCGCAAACTCATGCAGAAGGAGGGAAAGAGCGCCAGCTACGGGCTATGTCACGAGGAGGCGGAGACGCTGGAGACGGAGCTGTTTCACTTCATTCACCCCGAGATAGAGGAAGAAGAGGCCAGGCGCATCCACAATGCAATAAAGCGACTGGTGGTCAACCAAAAGGTGCAGGATATATGCATCTATCTGAAAGAGCAGAGAGAAAAGGGCAAATTGCTGCTGCCGCAGAGTCCGGGTACAGCATACAAGGAGCTGCAGAGAATGGGAATGCCGTGCGGCGAGGGATACAGCGAAAAGTATTTCTACAGTTGCTATCTGAAGTAGCAGATTAAAAGATAAACAAAAAAGAGAAGCATCAGAATGAAAGTTCTGGTGCTTTTTTTGTGTCTTGTGATGACGTCGCAGGCGACATTACAAGAAACTACGAGAAACTACAAGAAACTACAAGACGGCCCTTTCAAAAGCCACCCTACCCCCGACAAAACCCCGTACCTTTGCAGCGGACAAACGACTAGTCTACTTGTCTACTTTCGGCTTGCCGAATGAGCGCGAGCGAAGCCGAAGCGAACTAATAACTCGTAAACTAATAAAAAATGGAAACAAAAATTTTAAAAGTAGTGAAGTGCGGAGAAAAGATTTCCGTGCAGAGTGAGAAAGCCGACAACAAAGTGCTGGACAAACGAACTATCGTCCTGCAAGAGCTGGGAGGCAAGTATGAAAACAAGTACGTGGTGACCGCCTTCGGCACACTTGCCACACTGCGATTCGAAGACGGATGTCTCGTAGCTGCAACGCTGCGCTTCCAGACGCACGAGCACAATGGAGCGGAGTATCAGGACGTAACAGCAACGGATATTGTTGCAATGTAAAGCCCCCGAGCCCCCTAAAGGGGGCCTTAACCTGAGTTGAGGTCGAGGGAATCAATTGAGCACCGAAAGGTGTAGGGCCCTTTCTCAAAACTTCTTCTCGCAAATTCAACTCAAAAAAATGAAAACAACAAACGAAAACACAGTACGTAACATCATCAAGAAAGTTACAAAGAGAGAGATCACATTGAACGGTATGATGACCTTCGGCCAGACGGAAAGCGGTATGCACGTCATGGACTTCAAATGCTGCGAGGACACAGAGCTGGAGGAAGTGGTAACAAAATGCAAGGTGCAGCGCATGAGAGACGGAAACGTCTATATCTCGGAACTGCCCCGACGCATCAAGAGTAAACCAATCTTCCGCGAGGACAACAGTTCGCTGACGCTGGGCAAGGACGGCAAGTTTTACTTCGTGTTCACAATGCCTGAGCAGCTGGTGACCGAACTGCCCGCACAGCTGATGCGCCAGGCTCGCGCCATCGCCAGAAAGATGATGAAAAGCCTTATAGAGAAGAAGTAAAAAATCTGTATCCTAATGTTTCAGTTTCAGTATTTCAGTTTTTTTTCAGAATTCAGCTATACATCAAATTCTCTTTTTTTAATCTTATAACTAATTAATAATAAGTAATATATATGGAAATAATATAAATAAAGAGAGAATTGATACCACCAAAAAAGAAACTGAAACAACTGAAACTGAAATATCTATCCAATTTATATTCATCTAAAAAGCAAAGAACCAATGAAATACGACATTAGCAAGACCTCTGCTCCCGCCATGCCGAACCTCGGAAAAGGGACAGAATGCATCAAACTGCTACTCTCACAGGCCTCAAATGACATGCACGAACCCCTTGTTCCGATGTTCTTCCCCATATTTGGCGCACACATCAGCGGAGCAGAATTTCAGTATCCTGACAACAGTTGGAAGGAAATGACGGGAATGATGGGCAATCTGGTGGCGAAAAGCGGCGACAACAAAGGCCAATTGACAACTCTTGCAAAAGCCATCTGTCGCGACTTCATCAAGCACGACAAGGAAGAAACAGACAAGCTGCGGGAATGGCAGAAAAAGAAACAGACCGAACCGGACAACAAGAAGAAAACTCCCCGACCGGACGTGGCCTTCTGGTTTCCGCCTGTTGACACCACCAAACCCGCCTTCCTGCAGAACGCGATGGCACTTGAGGATCAGGGAGGCCGCACGCAATACTTCAACCTGCCGGAGGTGGAGATGGCCGAAAACCTGTGCGGCGGACACAAGAACGTGTCGCTGATGCTACGCAACATCTACGACCGCGCCCAGGCCGGAGCCCTGCGTGCAACGTCCGACGGCGTGACGGGCAACCCTATCCTTCGGGCCTGCATCACAATATCGTCCAACCCCATCTCTACGCGCAAGTTCTACAAAAACGAACTATACAACGGTACCTTCGGGCGAATGGTGTTCAGTTACAAGCCGCGAGGCAACCGCAACGGAAAGATACCCCGACAGGGAAAGTACCCGGATGAGTTCTACGAGCAGCTGGACGAATACATCGCACGCCTCGACCTCTGCAAAGGGCGCTACATCATCAGGCCGCTCAACAAGCTGACCGACCGTCTGGCCGAGGATATGGCTTCGCTGGCCGATTTGGCAGACGACGACCTGCTGTTTGAAATGTCGCATCGCGCGCTGGTGTCAGCTTGGAAGGCCGGATGCATCATGTGGGTGCTCAACAATCAGACGTGGACAAAGCCGATGAGCGACATGGTGGAATGGCTGGTGTATCACGACATCTGGAGCAAGATGCAACTCTTTGCCGACATGCTTGGCAATGATGACGAGCACATGAGCGAAGTGCAACGACGCGGCCCGAAGAACATGCTGGACAGTCTGCCCGACACGTTCAACGAGGTGCAGCTAGAGGTTCTTCGCGAGAGTACAGGTAAACCAAAGGATGGCACAAAACGCCAACTATATGTATGGATGAACAGAGGTTTTGTTGAGTATTCTGCACAAACAGGACTGTACTCCAAGACAGCGAGCTATCTTGGAGTGACCAGCCTCTCCCCAGTCGCCTCAAGGGAAGGGAGTGAAAATCCAAATGTATAATCAAGCCCAATGCCCCAATAATGGTACTTCCCCCTTGAGGGGGGAGTTAGAGAGGGGCTCTAATTATGAACAAACTAGAACTTCAAGAGCTCCGCGACCTTCCTATTGAGGGGGTCGCGAAGCGACTCGGACTCCAGGTGGAGCAGCACAAAAGCCTGTGCCCGTTTCATGAAGACCACACCCCCAGCCTGTCATTCAAGGTGAGCCAAAACACCTGCCGTTGCTTCGTGTGTATGACACAGTCAATAGGCACCATCGATCTGGTGATGCGGCATCTTAACAAGGACTTCAAAGAGGCCTGCCGATGGCTGGCAGACGAGAACTGTGTCATCCTTGATGAGTGGAAACCTGCCAAGACAGATGAGGTACAGAAGCCGTTTGATGCGACAAAGTATGAGCACTTCTTCGAGCGGCCTTGGTTGAACGAAGAGGCACGAAAGTTCCTCTTTGAGGAGCGCAGGATTGACCCAAGGGTAGCGAGCTGGTGCCGGTTGACATCATGGAAAAATCGTAGTGGAATACCATGGCTGCAAATACCTTACTTCAATCGTGAAGGCAGGCTTGTTGGTATCCAGAACAGAAACCTGATAAAAGGTGCTACGCCTCGCTTTAGATTTCCTCAGGGGTCACAATGCAGCATATACAATCTGCCCGTGCTGAACCTGCTGCAGCCAGGCGAGGCGCTATACATCACGGAAGGATGCTCGGACTGCTGGGCAATGCTCTCCTCCGGACACAAGGCAATAGCAATACCGTCCGCTACCCTACTCAAACCCCGGGATGTGGAACAATTATCAATTCTCAATTCTCAATTGTCAATTAGCTTCCATATGTACCCCGACCGCGATGCGCCCGGCGAACGGCTCTTCATGCAACTGCAAAGCATGCTGCCCTCGTTGGAACATCATCAGTTGCCTCCGGACTGTAAGGATTTTAGCGAGTATTATCTTAACTTGAAACTTGGAACCTGAATATGAAAGCGATGTATAAATCAGAACTGGCACGGCTGGCTGGCGTTAGCTCCAACACGTTTCGCAGGTATCTGAACTCGCGCAGAGAAGTTCTTGCCGAAATGGGTGTGAAGCCACGCGCCCAAACGCTTAACCCCAAAGCCGTCAAATATGTAGCTGATGATTATAATATTGATGTGCCAGATGAAATGCAATAATTTTTTTCTGCTGTTTTGCCGATGTCCACCAAAGACCACCAACGGGCTTCGCCAATGTCGTATCTTTGCAGCGTCAAACTCCTCAGAGTTGTCTCAGACTTGCCTTAGCGCTGCCTCAGCGTAGCCAAATGAGAATACGAAGAGCGAGCGAAGACGAAAACGAAGTGCACCTCAAAGAATCATTAAACTATTAACCTCAAACCTCAAATCTCAAACCTCAAACCTCAAAACTTAAAACACTATGGCAAAAGTAGAAATGATGTGGCTCAACGACGGAATGCGCGGACGAGCCGACAAAACCTCTCGCACCTACGTTAAGGTGAACAGCATCACGGGCAAGACCTACGCCGTGACACTGCGAAACCCCGCAACGGGTGACCGTTTCAACAACGCACAAATCATCAACAACAATCGACAGGGCGCCCTCTGGAAGGGTATCGCCGCTTGGGTGAAGGCCGCACAGGCCGCTGATGCCTCCGCCGAGGACAAGGCACAACTGGAGAAGTTCCAGGACCAGCTCCACAGCCAGCACAAGTACAGCACGCTGCGCTCCTTCATCGCAGGCAAGCGTTACGCCAGCGTAGCAGCTGACTACAGCTCCGTGACCATCGCCGACGGCGAGTACACAAAGACCGTTGAGTTCGTGTTCAACGCACGTCCTCTCATTGACGGTCAGGAAGACCCCGAGTTCAGCGGATCTACGGATTCAGGGAACGGCGGATCTACGGGTGGTAATAGCGGCAGTGCTGAGACCGTACGTCTCACCGTGAGCGCAGGCAACGGCGGTAAGGTGAAGATCGGCGACGGCGAGTACGGCGCAGGTGCCAACACTGACGTAGCACCCGGCACGAGCGTCAGCATCTCGGCTCAGCCCAACGCAGGCTACAGCTTCTCGCAGTGGAGCGACGGCAACACAAGTGCTTCCCGTAGCGTAGCCGTGAATGCAGCTATGACGCTGACTGCCAGCTTCACCCTCAACAGCGGTGGTAGCGGCGAAGGAGCCGGTGAATAATTGACAATTGAAAATTGACAATTGACAATTATGAAGCGTAAAATCGCTCTTCTCGCATTTTGCTCTGCGGTGGCTTTTGCTGCCGCAGGGCTTTTCCTTCCTCCGCAGGGTGAGATAGACT
>JAEEGH010000876.1_pt1 | contig 92157 bp, 80 predicted proteins | sample 9134181 | NCBI WGS metagenome assembly JAEEGH01 (sample SAMN16246544, study PRJNA631951) | gut metagenome | biome: gut microbiome; feature: rumen; material: DP-attached | host: Bos | place: Iran: Karaj | collected 2018-10 | reverse complement strand
TGTCTGACATCCGGATTTGTCCGCAGCCGTGCGGACCAGACAAAATGGTGCATGGACAGGCTCGAATGGCTTCGTGCGTACAACCCTGACATGCGGGCGATGGCATTTTTCCACATGCCGGTCAAGGAATACAAGATCGCCTACGAGAAAATGAAGCTCGGAGACACCTCGGTAAAGTTCCATTTCGGCGGGATCTCGGAAAAGGAGGATTACTTCGGAATCAGCCGCTACAAGGAGGATTTCTTTGAGAAAGCGCAGAAAAACGGCATGATCAAGGCCATGTTCTGCGGGCACGATCACTTGAACACGATCTCGCTGACCTACAAGGGAATCCGCCTTACCTACGGAATGTCGATCGATTACGGCGGATACAGCGGGATCAAAAAGAAGCAGACGCAGCGCGGAGGCACGGTGATCACTGTGGATTACGACGGCAGCTGGGATGTGAAGCCCGAGCCGCTCTCAGTGGTTGTTACGCCGAAGGTACGCGGACTGAAGCTTTTTACGGAGCGCGTGCAGAAGGAGAGGGCAAAGCAGCGTGAGAGAGCGCGGGCACGTATCGCCGAGCTGGAGAAGGAACGCGAGGAGCGAAAGAAGGCCAGAAAGGAAGCCGCAGAGCGCAGAAACGCGAAGATAAAGCAGTTTTACGAGGACAAGATCTCAAAAAACAGGCATACGGATTAACCGGTGGATTGCAAAAGAAAAGCCCGGTTAGCAAAGCCACAGACTGACAGGAGGGAATTTGCATGAGCTACGATTTCAAAAACAAAGTTGTTTACCAGATCTGGCCCAGATCCTTCAAGGATTCGAACGGCGACGGAATAGGCGACCTGGGCGGCGTCATTGAGAAGCTGCCCTATATCAAAAGTCTCGGCGCGGACGTGATCTGGCTCTCACCGGTCTACCCTTCGCACAATCATGATTACGGCTACGACATCGACGATTACTGCGCGATCAATCCCGAGTTCGGCACGATGGAGGATTTCGACAGGCTCGTTGCTGAGGCAAAGGCTCTCGGGATCGGGATCGTGATGGACCTGGTCGTAAATCATACCTCATCGCACCATAAATGGTTCCGCGCGGCTGTGGAGGATCCCGCAGGCAAATACCGTGACTATTATATCTTCAAAAAAGGCAGAAAAGCGGACGCGAATCCCGGATACAAACTGCCCGTGACGACAGGCACGATACCGCCCAACAACTGGCTTTCGGCTTTTGGAGGGAGTGCATGGCAGAAGGACGAGAAGACCGGGGAGTACTATCTGACGCTGTTCACGCCGAACCAGTGCGACCTGAACTGGGCAAATCCCGAGGTCCGCGAGGAGGTCTGGAAGATCATGCGGTTCTGGCTCGATCGCGGGATCGCGGGCTTCAGACTCGATGTGATCAATGCGATCGCGAAGCGCGAGGGACTGCCCGACAGCGGTGATCCGAAGAAGCTCAATTTCCCCTTCGAGCATATCGTGAGCCTCCCCAAAACGCACGAGTACCTGAAGGAAATGCACGAAAAGGTGCTTTCGCACTATGACTGCTTTACCGTGGGCGAAGGCATGGTAACGCCTCTTGACGCGGTGCTGGGGTATACGGGTCCCGGAACTAACGAGCTCGACATGATGTTCCAGTTTGATCTGGCGCTGATCGGCTGTGGACCTCTCGGCAAATTCGACTTCCGGAAGCTCTATCACTGGACGGTCCGGGAGTACAAGGACATATTCGATCGCTGGGAGACAGGTGTAGAAAGAGGAGGCGGATGGCTCGGAAATTACATTTCCAATCACGATCAGCCCCGTCCCGTATCGCGTTTCGGCGATGATAAGAAGTACAGGCGCGAGTCGGCAAAAGCACTCGCGATGATCAATATGACGATGTACGGTACCCCGTTCATGTACCAGGGCGAGGAGATCGGTATGACAAACTGCCCGCTCGAGCCCGAAGAATGGAAGGATTTCGAGGCGATCAACGATTATGAGATGCTGCAGAGCATGATGCATGTTCCCGCGCCGATCGCGAAAAAGATCGTACAGAAGATGACGCGCGACCATGCGCGCACGCCGATGCAGTGGAGCGCGGGTAAGAATGCGGGCTTTACCGACGGTGAAGAGGCGTGGATGAAGATCAATCCGAACTATACGGAGATCAATGTCGAGGATGACCTGAAAAATCCCGATTCCGTCATCGATTTTTATAAGCAGCTCATACGCTTAAGGCATCTGAACGACGAGCTCAATTACGGCTCCTACCGCATGATCGCGAAGTCAAACCGTCAGGTGATCGCGTTCCTGCGTGAGTATGAGGGCAGGAGGCTGCTGATCGCGGTGAATATGACCGGGCGCCCCGCGCGCATAGACCTCGGTGAGCTCGAGTACCGCAAGGGCCATATTATCCTCGGCACCCACGGCAGTGAAAAGTATTCACGTTTTCTGACGATGCAGCCGTTTGAGGGCAGGATATACCGCGTCGGAGAGGCATGAAAAACGCCGCGGAAATCGCATTTTTGCGGAGAATTTATCTTGACAAGATGCCCCCGCGGGTATAAAAGTAAGAAGAAACGGTTTTGCATAATAATGCATGACCGCTGCAGGACAGGTGTATAACAGGATTATGGAGGCTATGAAATGAGTATTTTAGTAACGGGCGGAGCCGGTTATATCGGCAGCCACACCGTGGTCGAGCTGTATAACGCCGGCTACGAAGCGGTGATCGTCGACAATCTCAGCAATTCCAGCAGGGAGAGCCTGAAGAGGGTCGAGGAGCTCACCGGAAAGCAGATCAAATTCTACGAGGCGGACATCCGCGACAGACAGGCGATGGACAGGATCTTCGAGGAGAATAAGATCGACAGCGTGATCCATTTCGCGGGTCTTAAGGCAGTCGGCGAGTCGACTGTTAAGCCCATCGAGTATTATGACAACAATATCGGCGGTACGCTGACACTCGTGCAGTCCATGCGCGACCACGGCGTAAAGAACATCGTTTTCTCGTCATCGGCCACGGTTTACGGCGATCCCGCATTTGTACCGATCACCGAGGAGTGCCCGAAGGGTGTATGCACGAACCCTTACGGCTGGACCAAGTCGATGCTCGAGCAGATCCTTACCGATATGCAGAAGGCTGATAAGGAGTGGAATGTCATCCTGCTCCGTTACTTTAACCCGATCGGTGCTCACAAGAGCGGCCGCATCGGCGAGAATCCGAACGGCATCCCGAACAATCTGATGCCCTATATCACTCAGGTTGCGATCGGCAAGCTCGATCATCTGAGCGTATTCGGAAACGACTATAAGACACACGACGGCACAGGCGTGCGCGACTACATCCACGTTGTGGACCTCGCGCTCGGCCATGTTAAGGCTATCAAGAAGCTCGCGGACAATCCCGGAACCCGCGTTTACAATCTCGGAACCGGTGTAGGCTACTCGGTACTCGATCTCGTAAATGCGTTTGAGAAGGTTACCGGAGTTAAGGTTCCTTACGTTATTACGGCCCGCCGCCCCGGCGACATCGACGCATGCTACTCGGATGCGACGCGCGCCAAGGAGGAGCTCGGCTGGGAGGCACAGTACGGCATCGAGGACATGTGCAGGGACGCATGGAACTGGCAGTCCAAGAACCCCAACGGATTTGAGGCATAAGAGTTTCTTAGCGGACATTTTGAGCACAAACGGAGGAAAGTATGGAAAAAGAACTGACTCAGCTGATGAGCTACAGACCCGGCATCAGGGTGGTTGATGCGACACTGCGCGACGGCGGACTTGTAAACGATTTCTTCTTTAAGGATGATTTCGTAAAGGCTCTCTATGAGACCAACATCAAGGCCGGCGTGGACTATATGGAATTCGGATATAAGTGCTCAAAGGAAATGTTCGACGTTAAGAAGTTCGGTAAATGGAAGTTCTGCGCGGACGACGATATCCGCGCGATCGTGGGCGATCAGTCGAAGGGCCCCAAGATCGCCGTAATGGCCGATGTCGGACGCTGCGATTATCAGAACGATATCCTGAAAAAGAGCGAGAGCCCGATCGACATGATCAGGGTTGCGACTTATCTGCACCAGATGCCCGCGGCGGTCGCGATGATCGAGGACGCAAAGGACAAGGGCTACGAGGTCAGCTGCAATATCATGGCGATCTCGAACGTCCAGGAGTCGGATATCAAGGTCGCTCTCGACCTGCTCGGCAATTCGCCCGTTGATATCATCTACATCGTTGATTCCTACGGCGCGCTCTATCCCGAGACGATGTCCCGCGTATGCGACGTTTACCGCGAATATGCGGAGAAATACGGCAAAAAGCTCGGCGTGCACGCGCACAACAACCAGCAGCTCGCGTTCGCGAACACGATCGAGGCGGTCGGCGACGGCGTGGATTACCTCGACGCGACCTACGCATCGATGGGACGCGGTGCCGGCAACTGCGCGATGGAGCTCCTGCTCGGCTTCTTAAAGAACCCCAAATATAAGGAGTTCGAGGCCTTCAAGTTCGTCGAGTACCATATGAACAAGCTGAAGGAAGAAGGCACGGTATGGGGGTACGACCTCCAGTATCTGATGACCGGTCTTTTGAACCAGCATCCCCGTACGGCCATCGAATTCACCAAAAACAAGCGCAAGGATTATGCAGAATTCTACAAAGAGCTGATACTTTTGGATTAAATCTGTAAACATAATACCGAAATCTGCCCAACCCTCTTGCAAAATGCCGCATTTTTTGGCATAATGCAGATGATTGTGCAACTACGAAGGGTCAGACCGTGTTGTACGGTCAGACCTTTTGTTTTTTTACTATTTTCAACAGAAAAAGGAGAGGATTCTATGTCCAAACTAAGTGAAGCTGCCGTTGCTCAGATCACAGAGATCTGCAGCCGGTACGAAAACGAGCCCACACCGCTCATGATGATCCTGTCCGACATCCAGAAGGAGTATGGTTATATTCCGCTGGAGGTTCAGGAGCTGGTTTCCGAGAAGACGGGTATTTCCGTTGCGGAGATCTACGGCGTGGTTACGTTCTACTCTTTCTTTTCCCTCAAGCCGAAGGGAAAGTATGTTGTCGGATGCTGCTTAGGCACAGCCTGTTATGTAAAGGGCGCGCAGCAGGTTATCGACAAATTCTCTGAGCTCCTCGGGATCAAGCCCGGCGAGACTTCGGACGACGGTCTCTTTACACTCGATGCTCTGCGCTGCATCGGTGCGTGCGGTATCGCTCCCGCCGTTTCCATTAACGGCCAGGTTTATCCCAAGTTAAGCGTATCCGACGTTCCCGGGATCATTGAAAAGTATAAGGCAGGGGAGGCGTAAAGATGGAAAAGATCAAATCATTCGAACAGCTTGAAAACGCTACCGGTTCATGTACCAAATGTCTCGAAGACAAGTTAAAGGGTTTCGAGGGCAAGAGAGCCATCGTTCTCTGCGGCGGTACAGGATGTATTTCTTCACACTCCACCGAGATCATGGAGGAGTTCAAAAAGCAGCTCAAAGCACGCGGCCTCGACAATGACATCACCGTTAACCAGGTCGGCTGCTTCGGTTTCTGCTCACAGGGTCCTTTCGTTAAGATCTATCCCGAGGACACACTTTACAGACTTGTTAAGATCGAGGATGTTTCCGAGATCGTTGAAAAGGATATCGTAGGCAAGGAAGTTGTTGACAGACTTCTCTACGTTGATCCCGCGACAGGCGAGAAGGTTGCAAAGCAGGAGGATATCAACTTCTACAAGAAGCAGCGCCGTATCGCCCTTCACGCATGCGGTCAGATCAATCCCGAGGATATTCATGAGGCACTCGGCGCAGGCGCATTCCAGGGTCTGGCAAAGGCTCTCAAGATGACCCGTCAGGAGGTCTGTCAGGAGGTACTTGACGCAGGTCTTCGCGGACGCGGCGGTGCAGGATTCCCCACCGGACGCAAGTGGATGTTCGCCATCAACGGCGACGGTGACAAGTACGTTGTATGTAACGGTGATGAGGGCGACCCCGGTGCATTCATGGATCGTTCCATCCTCGAAGGTAACCCCCTTGCGGTTATCGAGGGTATGATGATCGCAGGTTACGCTATCGGCGCACAGAACGGATATTTCTATGTTCGTGCGGAGTACCCGATCGCGGTTAACCGTCTTAAGATCGCTATCAAGCAGGCTGAGGAGCTCGGACTTATCGGCGACAACATCCTCGGCACAGATTTCAGCTTCAGAGTACATATCAGACTCGGCGCGGGCGCATTCGTCTGCGGTGAGGAGACCGCTCTGCTGAACTCCATCCAGGGTCAGCGCGGTATGCCCCGTCCCCGTCCTCCGTTCCCTGCAGTCAAGGGTCTGTGGGATAAGCCCACCGTTGTTAACAACGTTGAGACTCTTGCATGCGTTCCCTACATCCTTCGTGAGGGCGCTAAGAAGTTCGCAGAGTGCGGAACCGAGAAGTCAAAGGGCACAAAGGTATTCGCTCTGGGCGGCAAGGTTAACAATGTCGGCCTCGTAGAGGTTCCCATGGGTACCACCCTTCGCGAGCTCATTTACGATATCGGCGGCGGCATCCCGAACGGCAAGAAGTTCAAGGCTATCCAGACCGGCGGACCTTCCGGCGGATGTCTTACCGAGAAGGACCTCGATGCTGAGATCGATTTCGATAACCTTGTAGCACGCGGCTCGATGATGGGCTCCGGCGGCGCTATCGTTATGGATGAAGACAACTGTATGGTTGACGTTGCGAAGTTCTACATGGAGTTCATCTGCGACGAGTCCTGCGGTAAGTGCTCACCCTGCCGTATCGGTACCAGACGCATGCTCGAGATCCTTACCAAGATCACAAACGGCCAGGCTACCATGGATGACCTCGCACAGCTCGAGGAGATCAGCCAGACCATCAAGGCAGGTTCTCTGTGCGCACTCGGCCAGACCGCTGCAAACCCTGTTCTTTCGACACTCACTCATTTCAGAGACGAGTACATCGCGCATATCGTTGATAAGAAGTGTCCTTCAAAGGTATGTAAGAACCTTATGCAGTACAAGATCAACAAAGATACATGTATCGGCTGCGGACTCTGCGAGAGACAGTGTCCCGTTAACGCCATCTCTGCGACCGACTATACTCCCGAGGGCCACAAGAAGCCTTCACGCGAGATCGATCCTCAGAAGTGCGTAAAGTGCGGATTATGTATGGCATCGTGTAAGTTTAAGGCTATCACAAAAGAATAAGGGGGAATCCGAAATGGCAAAAGTTAATATTAAGATCGAAGGCATTCCCTATCAGGTAGAGGAAGGCTTAACAATACTCGAAGCCGCAAAGCTTTGCGGTTACAATATCCCTTCTCTGTGCGCGTACAACCACGGAGAATGCTCACGCGGTTCATGCCGTGTCTGCCTTGTTGAGGTTAAGGGCGCCAGAGGCCTCGTTGCTTCCTGCGTTTACCCCGTAAACGAGGGCATGGAGATCACCATCTCCTCACCCGCTGCGGTTGCGGCACGCCGTGCATCCGTTGAGCTCCTTCTTTCAAACCACTCCATGCAGTGCCAGCAGTGCGACAAGAACGAATACTGTGAGCTGCTCTACGCTGCTAAGGTTACCGGCGCACGTGAGGGTATGTTTGAAGGCGTAAAGACACCTGCTACTATCGACCAGATCACTCCTTCCATCGTCAGGGACACTTCCAAGTGCGTACTCTGCGGACGCTGCATCGAGCGCTGCAAGAACGCGCACGGCAAGTCGGTTCTCGGCTTTGAGAAGCGCGGTTTCAACACTATCGTAGGACCTGCGGAGAACAGATCTTTCGCAGATTCACCCTGCATCCTCTGCGGTCAGTGTACTACAGTCTGCCCTACCGGCGCTCTTATGGAGAAGTCGGAGATCGACAAGGTAGACGCTGCGTTCAAGGCAGGCAAGTACGTTGTTGTACAGACAGCTCCCGCTGTTCGTGCGGCACTCGGCGAAGAGTTCGGCATGAAGATCGGTACACCCGTTACCGGCAAGATGGTCGCAGCTCTCAAGAGACTCGGCTTCAAGAAGGTATTCGATACCAACTACGCGGCTGACCTTACCATCATGGAAGAGGCTACAGAGCTGCTCGGCAGGATCAAGAACAAGGGTGTTCTGCCCATGATCACCTCCTGCTCACCCGGATGGATCAACTACGCGGAGATGAACTACGGAGATCTTCTCCCTCATCTTTCGAGCTGCAAGTCTCCTCACGAGATGTTCGGCGCCATCCTTAAGAGCTACTACTGCGAGAAGAACGGCATCGATCCCAAGGATATGTTCGTTGTATCGATCATGCCCTGTACCGCAAAGAAGTTCGAGAAGGACCGCGAGCAGCTGCAGAAGGACGGCATCAAGGACGTTGACGCTGTTCTTACCACCAGAGAGCTCGGAAAACTCATCAAGCGCTCGGGTATCAACTGGAACATGCTTCCCGACGAGGAGTTCGATAATGACATCGTCGGCGACTACACCGGCGCAGGCGTTATCTTCGGTGTTACGGGCGGCGTTATGGAGGCAGCTCTCCGTACAGCTTACTATGTACTTACCGGCAAGGAGCACGATCTGATCAAGTTTGAGCAGGTTAGAGGCTTTGACGGCATCAAGGAGGCTTCGCTCGACATCAACGGAACCACCGTCAGCATCGCTGTTGCACACGGCATGAAGAACGCTAAGGTTCTGCTCGACGATATCCGCGCAGGCAAGTCGAAGTACCAGTTCATCGAGATCATGGGATGTCCCGGCGGATGTATCAACGGCGGCGGACAGCCTTATGTAAAGCCTCAGTTCCTTCCCAACGAGGATCCCGATATCCTCGATACCTACAAGGAAAAGAGAGCAAAGGCTCTTTACTCCGAGGACGAGAGACAGGCTATCCGTCAGTCTCACAACAATCCTCAGATCAAGGCCCTCTACGATGAGTTCCTCGGCGAGCCCAACTCGCACAAGGCACATGAACTGCTCCACACCTCCTACCAGGCAAGAGAAGCGTTCAAGACCATTAAGAAATAATAACCGGATATAAAAGACACGGGGACGTTTCTTCTGTCTGCGCATTTAGCAGACAGAAGAAACGTCCCCGTGTCTTTATGGTGACAGGCACCTTTTTTAATTTTACTTATGCATCTTATACGCTTCCTCGGCCGCGAGGCGGGCCTTTGCCACATTTACGGACTTATCCTTAGGGAAGCAGTAATATTGCATATTCTTGTCGCCGATCGAGATCACATCCCCGATCTCGTACCAGAAATAATCGGCGTAGAGGCTGTAGGAAGCGGAGGCCGCCTGGCTGTATTCGAGCGCTCCGTCGCACCCGGTGAGGGTAAAGCCGTCGCGGGTGTGGGTCAGATGTCCGCTGCCGACGCGGTACATGCTGTTCATGTCTTTGAGGATGAGGATGTCCACATCGGTATCGAGCCTGTATTCCCCGCTCTCCAGCTCACTGCGGACGCATTCGCGCTCCCAGCGGTACCAGTCGGAAACGAAGCGGAAACGGGTGTCACCTTCATTTTTGTTTTTCAGCGATCCGTCGGGCAGGAGCTCGTGCTCGTCGCCGCAGTTACCGCATTTGACGGATATGCCCTTGCCGAGCATATGCCCCTCTTTGCCGCATTTCGGGCATTTGTACAGAACACGGTGCAGGCCGTCCGCGCGGAAATCCTCGGTGATCGGGACGCCGTGCGCGTACTGGGCCTTCCAGTGGTCGTATCTGAAAGCATCGGCGAGGATGTCGTTGATCTCATCGGCGCTCTTAGCTTCAGCGTCCTTAGGGGAGATCAGATATGTGACGCGGGCGCTGACCTTAACCTTGCGCTTCTGCAGATTGTTGTAGAGGGGATCGCGCAGGAACGCGCCCTCGGTCTTGACCATGATCACAGGCACCTTCAGGAGCTTTACGCATTTGCCGAGGCTCCCCGGCAGAGGTGTTTCGGTACCGTCAAAGCTGTAGCTGGCCTCGGGAAACATCACGACGGAGCTTTTGAGAGCGTGCAGTACGTAGTTCATGTCCTTGACCAGAGTCGCCTCGGGGACGAATTTCCTCGTGGGGATGCAGCCGATCGCGCGCATCAGGCCCTCCTTGCCCACGAAACCGTCGTTGGTACAGACGATATTGTAAGGTCTGTTCTTAAATATCGTACCGACGATCTGCAGATCGGTAAAGCTCGAATGGTTCATCAGGATCAGCGCGGGCTCCTTTTTCCCGAGCTTTTCCATACCGTCTTCTTCGTATGTAAAATCTATATCCTTCAGTTCTTTCTTTGAAAGCGTCGCGATCAGACTCCTCCAGACCTTCAGCTGCCTCATCGGTCTTTTGTGCGCGGCCTTCGGCAGAGCGAGCACCTCTTCGTAGGACTTATCCGTAACTTTTATCTTCATCCGATACACCTCCGGAAACCGTTTTATACCATTATACCATTGTGCGGGCGGGATGGGAACTTGCGTCTGTCTGACATTCTGAAAAAAATATAAGATAAAATGTAAATTATACTTGACATAATGTAAGACAGGTGTTATAGTGGTCATCGTAGCAAGGCAAGACAATGGCTTCCGGAAACTATCAAAGGAGGATTCAGTCATGAAAAAAAAGAGTAAAGCGGTGATTGCACTGGTGTTGACTTCTTTAGCGGTGTTTGTGCTCATGATCGTATTTATGCCCGAGGGCAGCCTCAGGGAAAAACTGAGCACGGCAGTTACCGTTGAGAACGGAAAGGCATCTCCGGAGTATTCGCAGATAGTCATAGAGATAGATAACAGCGGGGAATATGTAATTAACCCCGACTGGTATAAGAACGACAGGCCCGGGTTCCTGACCGGTTTCAGTGTTATCGACGGATCGGGAAGGACCGTTTACAGTACGGTCGGAGGCCTGCTTAAGATCGAGTCGAAGCCTTTGGAGCTCGCAGCCGGTAAATATATCTGCAGGATCGATCATCTGAGCAATGCGGACGCGCTTGACGCTTTCCTTGCCGCGCATCCCGCTGCCGGCCCGATCCCCGGAGCCGCGGAGTGGTTCAATGACGGAAAATGGGAGATGACATATTCTCTCAGGGTCTTCGAAGCGGACAGCGGATTTGGAGATATCATCGTCATCGCAGCGGGCGCGGTCCTTGGGATACTGCTCGCAGCCCTGATAGTAACGCTCTCACGTGACTGGAACACAAAGACAGGTCAGTACGATGAGCGCCAGATCGCAGAGCAGGGCAAGTCCTATAAGCTCGCGTTCTACACTTTCCTAGCCTGCTTTACCGTTATGATCGTCATTTCGGATGTACTCACTAAGTACGTAGAGATGAGACTGCAGTTATTCATCGTTTTCCTGATCGTTGCCTGCGTGATGCTGACTCATTCGGTCATGCACGACGCTTACTTCAGGATGGACGAGAGCAGAAGGTTTTATGTGATATTCTTCTCATTCCTTACCGTGTTCAATATCGGCATCGGCATACGCCACCTGATCGCAGGCGAAGCGATCGTCGACGGAGTGTTCACCTTTATAGGATTCGCAAACCTCCTGTGCGGAGTATTGTCGGGATATCTGCTGCTCCTCATCTTTATAAAGAAGCTGCGTGACAGAGAGGAGGACTGACATGAAGAACCTCAGACTAAAGGCGGCGCGCGCCTCGCTCGACATGTCGCAGCAGGACCTCGCGGACAGGGTCGGAGTGTCCAGGCAGACGATAAACGCCATTGAAAAAGGCGATTACAACCCTACGATCAACCTATGCATAGCGATATGCAAGGTGCTGAACAAAACACTCGACGAGCTGTTTTGGGAAACGTGAATACCGTGTCCGGTTTCTTTATGGTTCATGGGATTGCGCAATCGTTTGAGTTGTGGTATTTTAGACGGTAAAGGTGCCAAACGGGTACCGCGGGTTTCTCAAAATCCGCAGAAAAAAAGTATTTTTCGACACGAAAGGCGAATTAAGTGTCCGTAATTCCGCCCGGCTGTCGTTGAAAAATAAACCGCGTGAGCGGATAATGCAAGTGTAACAATCAAAGGCACACGTAATAGGGAATGAAAGGAGCAAAAATGATCAAGATCAACAATCTGACCAAGGTTTACAAGCTTGGAAAGAAAAAGATGATGGAGCTGAAGACCACCAATCCGGAAAAGATAGCGGTCAACGGTCTTTCGCTCGAGACAAGGGAGGGAGAGATCTTCGGTCTCTTAGGACCGAACGGCGCAGGCAAGACTACGACTCTCCGCTGTGTGGCGACACTTTTAAAGCCCACGGACGGCGATGTCAGCGTCTGCGGTTTTGACACTGTCAAGCAGGGTGCGGATGTACGTGAGAATATCTGCTTCCTGACCAACGAGATCAAGCTGGACACCAATTTTACGGCGGACTACATGTTCAAATTCTTCGGCGAGCTGCACGGCATGACCCCCGAGGCCATCGAAAAGAGGCAGGAAGAGCTCTTTACGCAGTTCGGCATCAACGAGTTCAAGGACAAAAAGATCGAAGAGCTCTCGACCGGTATGAAGCAGAAGGCAGCCATTGCCGTCAGCCTTGTACACGATCCCAAGGTAGTCATCTTCGACGAGCCCACCAGCGGACTTGACATCATCACGGCCAGAGTGGTTACCGATTATCTGAAGACCTTAAAGGAGCAGGGTAAGACGGTCATCATCTCGACTCATATCATGAGTGAGGCAGAGAAGCTCTGCGACAGGATCGCCGTTATCATCAACGGTCAGAAGGCCTGTGAGGGAACCCTGCCCGAGATACTAGAGAGTACCGGCGCGGATGATCTTGAGGAAGCATTCTTCAGGTTGTACAAGCAGTACAATCATGAGAATTAAGGAGGTGGAGTCATGAAAGGTGCAGGAATCATTATTCGTAAAGAGCTCAAGCGCGTATTCGGCGACAGAAAGCTCGTATTCAGTTTATTCATTCTTCCCGCTATCCTGATGATCGGTATCTACAGCCTGATGGGCAATCTGATCAAATCGATGGAGAGCGATATCACGGAGCATGTCTCCGAGGTGTATATTGTCAATGCGGATCAGGGCTTTAAGAAGACCGCGGACCAGATGGATTACGCAATGACTGCCAACATTACTTATCTGACCGATGCCGAGTATGCTTCGCAGAAGGCCGATCTCGAAGATAAGGTGCTGAACGGCAACGCCGAGCTGATCGTCGTATTCGACAAAGATTTTGAGAATACGGTTGCCGCTTACACCAAGGCAGGAGATGCGACTCCTACAGTCAATGTATTTTTTAACGATTCGGAAAACTACTCGTCACAGGCTTACAGCGTATTCTCGGGCGTGCTCTCATCTTACCGCACGAACCTGCTCGCGCAGCGTCTCGGCGATCTCGACCAGCTGAACGTATTCACACAGAACGATCAGCGCATCGTAAAGGAAGAAAAGGCCAACAACAGATTCATCTCGATGATGCTGCCTTACCTGATCACCATGCTCCTGTTCGCAGGCGCGATGAGTGTCGGTGTTGACGCGATCGCCGGTGAAAAGGAGAGAGGAACTCTCGCTTCGATGCTCCTGACTCCCGTAAGCCGCGATGCTATCGTAGTCGGCAAACTCGTTTCGATGGCGATCCTTTCGAGCCTCTCGGCTATCGTTTATGCGGTTTCGATGATCGTAGCGATGAGCGTTATGGGTTCGACGATGGGCGAGCTCGCGGAGAACGGCTTCGGCAACGTATCCTTCGGCCCCACACAGTGCCTGATGCTGCTCGCGATCATGCTGGTAATGGTTTACCTCTATGTAGCGATCATCGGTCTCCTGGCTGTTCTCGCGAAGGACACCAAGACAGCGAGCACATACATCTCACCTGTATACATCGTTGTAATCATCGCAGGCATGCTTACGATGTTTAACTCGGGCAAGTCTATCCCCACCGTCAGATACGGTATCCCGATCTACGGCAATGCGCTTGCGATCGCGGATCTGTGCAGCAATGAGCTCACTACGGTAAACTTCCTCGCTTCGATAGGCGGAACGCTCCTGCTGGCGATCATCATCACCGTTGCGGTGGGACGCGCGTTCAACAGTGAAAAGATCATGTTCAATGCATAATGCGGCATTGATTTAAAAGAGAATATCTGAAATAATGAATACCGTGGAGGCAAAGAGCTTCCACGGTATTTTCTTTAATGGGTAATATTTTCGTCCCGCGGAGTTTGCGGGGTTAACTATAAGCGAAGGGTGTGTTACAGATTATGTCGTTTGAGATAAGAACCGGTTATTTTGATGCACGGAAAATCGCCGCCAGCGGGCAGGTCTTCAGGATGTACGAGGCTGCGCCCGGTAAGTTTGATATTTATTCCGCAGACAAACATCTGCGGCTGTGTGAACTGAGAGACTCCGCAGCCGAGAGTAATGACCGCGGGGGATGTGGGTATAGTGACTGTCCGGGGAGTCTGGTACCGGAGACTGTCATACTGCGCCTGTATTGCCCCGAAAAAGACCTCCGGTACTGGAGACGGTATCTGGACCTCGACAGGGACTATGAGGCCGTTATAAGGCTTGTGGACGCGAAAGACGGGTATCTGAGATCGTGCTGCGAGGCAGGACGCGGGATCAGGATACTGAGACAAAATACCTGGGAGATGATGATCAGTTTTATCATTTCCCAGCAAAAGCAGATCCCTTCGATCAGGAAATGCATCGAGGGCCTCTGCGCAAAGCTCGGGAGCAGGATGGAATCCCGCTACGCCTTCCCCACCGCGGAGCAGATCGCGGCAGCGGGGCCCGCGGGCGTACAGGGCCTGTCTTTAGGCTACCGCGAGCGCTACATCTATGAGACCGCGGTGCAGTTTCTCGATCATGGCATCCCCGACGAAACACTTGCCGCCATGCCCTACGAGGACGCGAAGAAGTATCTGCTCTCCTTTACCGGTATCGGCGAAAAGGTCGCGAACTGCATACTCCTCTTCGGAGCAGGTTTTGTGGACGCATTTCCGATCGATACCCACATTAAGGACATCCTCTACCGCGAGTATTATCTGCCTAACCTCGACGGAAAAACACCCGTCCCGCAGGACAAACTCACCATGCGCGATTACGAGCGTCTGACAGAGGAGCATTTTGCGCGTTACAGCGGTGTCCGGGGCATCGTGCAGCAGTGGATATTTGCAAATGAAGTTGCTCCGAAATAGAAATGAAACAGAAACGGCAGCCCCTTTTCGGGCTGCCGTCAATTTTTTGACAGTGGCGGAAAACCGCAGAAATATGCGGAAAATCGGGGTTTTATGTCTTTTTTTCGGATGGGCGAAAAAAATAATTGCAATTAGCGAAAATGCTGATATAATTGCATTGTTTGAACGCAATTCAAAATAAACTTTAGGAGGCAGCGAATGAAAAAACTGATCCAGTTTAAGAATATCGTTAAGTACTTTGACGGACAGCTCATCTTGAAGGGTATCAACCTCGATATCTACGAGAACGAGTTTGTTACACTGCTCGGCCCTTCGGGCTGCGGCAAGACCACGCTACTTAGGATACTCGGCGGTTTCCTCGAGCCCGATGAAGGTACCGTGGTATTTGACGGAGAGAATATCACCGAGCTTCCGCCGCATAAGAGGGACTTAAACACGGTATTCCAGAAATATGCGCTGTTCCCTCATCTGAACGTATATGACAATGTCGCTTTCGGTCTGAAGCTTAAAGGTGAGCCCGCCGACATCATCGAGCAGAAGGTTACGCGTATGCTCAAACTCGTGGGCCTCGCGGATTTCGGAAAGCGCGGAGTGCATGAGATGTCGGGCGGACAGCAGCAGCGTGTGGCGATCGCGCGCGCACTGGTCAACGAGCCCAAGGTCCTGCTGCTCGACGAGCCGCTCGGAGCACTCGATGCAAAGCTGCGCAAGGAGATGCAGAAGGAGCTGAAAAAGATCCAGAAGGAAGTAGGCATCACCTTCATTTTCGTAACGCACGATCAGGAAGAAGCACTCACGATGTCTGACAAGATCGTAGTAATGAAGGAGGGCGAGATCCAGCAGATCGGCTCTCCCACGGATATATACAATGAGCCTGCAAACCGCTATGTAGCTAACTTCATCGGAGCATCGAACATCGTCGACGGCATCATGGTCGATGATTATAAGGTCATCTTTGAGGATAAGCAGTTTGAGTGCGTGGATCACGGTTTTGCTCCGAACGAGAGGGTAGACGTGGTCATCAGGCCCGAGGATCTGGATATCGTGGTACCCAGCAAGGGCAAACTGAAGGGCATCGTAAAGTCCGTCCTCTTCAAGGGCGTGCACTATGAGACAGTTGTAGAAACAAAGGCAGGTACCTCGATCAAAGTCAAGATGATCGTTGATGAGGATAAACCTGTCGTGAATGAAGCGGCAGGCGAGATGATGTCCGCCGATGATTTCTACCTCGACGCCGAGGATATAGATACCCTGACCGACGCGATCATCATCGACCGTGCCGACGCTCAGGCCTGGAACCCCGAGACTGACGAACGTATATCGATCAGCAGGGTTGAGTACGAGATATCAAAGCAGAACGGGACATACCCGGTTACATTCTTTACATCGGCCGGGACCTGCGTTACCTCGAACATGATCGTGGACGATGTCAACCGCGATGTAAACGAGGACTACGGAGAAGAGATCTACGCCGTTAATATCTTCAAGACCGTTGATGACATACAGGAGAGCATCGCGTTAAAGACAGACCTGAAGATCTGGGCGAACGCCGTTGCATTCGACCTCGAGGACGGCAGCCCCGTTGAGATCACCGATGTTATTTATGATTTCGATCCCGCGACCATCACTCCGGGTGAGTACTATGTGACCTTCAAAACGACAGGTTATACCTACAGAGTGGACACGACCGATAAATCCGAGGTCGGAGCCGCCGTGGGACTGGCATTCACACCCGAGGATCTGCACATCATGTCGAAGACCCAGGGTGAAGATTGACTCTATTGTCCAAACTTAATCTCATGCGAAAGGCAGGGTTAACCGTTTAGATGAAATCATACAGAAAAATGACGTATCCGTATGTTGTATGGATCGCGATAATGATCGTGCTGCCCATGATCCTGATAATGTTCTACGCATTTACCAAGACGGGCAACTCGGTAGTACAGTTCAAGTTTACGCTGGAGAATTTCGCGAGATTCTTCAGCGACAGGATATTCCTCGAGGTACTCGGCAGGTCTCTGCGGGTAGCGCTCATCACCACGGTCGTCTGCATACTCCTCGGATATCCCGCGGCCTATTACATCGCGAAATGCAGTGAAGGCCTGAAAATGAAATGGGTCCTGATCATCACCTTCCCGACCTGGATCAATATGCTCGTGCGTACCTACGCATGGATCGGCATCCTCCAGGACGACGGCGTGATCAACAAGTTCCTCGGATTCTTCGGCATCGGCCCCGTCACTATGATGTACACGGAATTTGCGGTAATACTGGGAATGGTCTATAACTTCATCCCCTTTATGATCCTGCAGATATATACTTCGCTCACGAAAATGGATTACAGCCTGATCGAGGCGGCACAGGACCTCGGCGCGGACCGTCTCCGCTGCTTTACGAAGGTTACGCTCCCGCTCTCGCTCCCGGGCGTTATCAGCGGCATTACGCTGGTCTTCCTGCCCGCGGTATCGAGCTTCTGCATACCTAAGCTCCTCGGCGGCGGACAGTACGTGCTCGTCGGCAACGTTATCGAGTCCCAGTTCCTGACTTCGGGCGACTGGAGCTTCGGCAGCGCGATCTCGCTGATCATGGCGATCATCATCATGATCTCCCTCTATGTCACCAAAAAGCTTGACAGGTCGGAGATTCAGGAAAGGAGCGCGAGCTGATGAAGAAAAAGAAGCGTATCCTTTCGAGCATATTTATGGGCCTGCTCGTGATATTTTTCTATGCGCCCATACTCTACACGATAGTTTTCTCGTTCAATGACAGCAGGTCGCTCACAAAGTTCGCGGGCTTCTCGCTGCAGTGGTACGAGAAGATGTTCAGCAACAGGACCATGATGGAGTCCGTATTCTACACGATCGTTACGGCAGTTATCGCTACCGCCGTATCGACCTTTGTCGGAACCGTCACGGCCATCGGTCTTTCGAAGTCAAAGGCCGTCCTGCGCGCGATCGTTGAGCAGGTGAACAACCTGCCCATCATGAACCCCGAGATCGTTACGGCCATCGGCCTGCTGATGTTCTACAGCGCGATCCATTTCCGCAAGGGGTTTCTTACGATGCTGCTCGCGCACATCATGTTCTGTATCCCCTACGTGATACTGAGCATTGCGCCAAAGCTGCGCACACTGGACCAGAACCTTGCGGACGCCGCGATGGACCTCGGATGCACGCCCTGGCAGGCGCTGATCAAGGTCATCGTGCCCCAGATCAAGCCCGGCATCGTCAGCGGCGCGCTCATCGCTTTCACGATGAGTTTTGACGATTTCGTCATCTCGTATTTCGTAACGGGAAACGGTGTATCCAATATCTCGATCCTGGTATACACCATGTCGAAGCGCATCAATCCTTCGATCAATGCGCTCTCGACACTGATCATAGTGATCATATCGGTATTCCTGCTGCTCTATAACCTGATCCCCGCGATCGCCGAGAAGCGTAATTCGAAGCGTATCAAGGCCACAGAGGACTAGACCGGCAGAGCCGTTATGCATATTTAATCAGCGGCCGGCAGCAGAGGAGACTGCGCACGGATCGTTTCTACACAGGAGGGAAAGTAAAGAATGAAGAATGTTAAGAGAATTGCGGCAGCAGTGCTGATCGTTGTTATGTGCCTTTCGGCGGCTGCATGCTCGAAAAAGGGAAGCGCCGATGCAAAAGAGAAGTACGGATCGACCGTGCTCAAGGTTTTTCTTCCCGGTGAATATATTGCCGACAACCTGATCCCCGATTTCGAAAAGGAATTCGGCGTGACCGTTATCCCCGAGCTTTTTGACTCGAACGAGATGATGTACACCAAGTTCAGCGCGGGCGAGACCTACGACGTGCTGATCCCTTCGGACTACATGATCGAGCGTCTGATCAAGGAGGAACAGCTGCAGAAGCTCGACCACAGCCTGATCCCCAACATGAAGAATCTGGCCGACGAGGTTAAGAATGCGGCATATGACAGCGACAATTCCTACTCCGTTCCCTATTTCTGGGGCACCGTGGGCATCGTTTACAACAAGAACAATGTTCCGCTCTCGGAGCTCGAGAGCAAGGGCTGGGACATCTTCCGCGACAGCAAGTACGCAGGCAAAGCTTATTTCTACGATTCGGAGCGCGACGGCTTCATGATCGCCGCAAAGCAGCTCGGCTACTCGGCAAACAGCAGCGACGAGGCTGAGATCAACGCTGAGTATGAGTGGCTGCTCGACATGAAGGCGGCTACCGATCCCGTATTCGTTACCGACCAGGTTATCGACGGCATGATCAACGGCACCAAGGACCTCGCGGTAGTTTACAGCGGCGATGCGGTTACCATTCTTTCGGAGAATGAGGACATGGGCTACTACACACCCGCTTCCGGAACCAACAGATGGTACGACGCGATGGTAATCCCCGCAAACGCGGAGAATCCCAAGCTCGCGCATGAGTTCATCAATTTCGTTCTTTCGGACGACATCAGCCGCGACAACACCGAGGCCGTTTGCTACGCTTCTCCCAACGGAAACATCCTCGACGAGATGACCGCGGATGGCGGAGAATTCGAAGGCAACGAGGCTTATTATCCCAGAGATTACGCGCTCGACGAGATCTATCACGACGACGAGAAGCTCAGAAAGACCCTTTCCGGACTCTGGATCAAAGTAACCGCAGCACACTGATACCGTTCTTCGGTATTTTAGAATAATAACAGGCACCGAAGGAAGGTTTTTATGAGTGCTCTTGAGACAAAAGAGAAGATACTGGACACCACGCTCGCGCTGATCAAGGAGCGCAACGGCGATACGGTCGGAGTCACGATCAGGATGATCGCCGACCGCGCCGGCATAGGTGTGGGTCTTACAAACCATTATTTCAGATCAAAGGAGATTTTGATCGAGGAGTGCATCGCGCCCGTGATGGAGACTGTTTTCGACAATTTCAAACATGCTCCCGAAGAGGACGGAGGCAGGGTCGGCTCCATCGAGGCGACCAAGCGCGAAGCCAGGTTCGTGATGCATTTCATGCTGGAAAATGAGGCGGTCGCACGTGCCGCCATCCAGACGAATGTCGCTTCGGGCAACGGCGAGGACTATTTCTCGAGGCTCACCGACGCTTTTGCTTACAGCATGGCGGACAAGGCGGAGCTCGAGGCTATGCTCAACAACGACAGGATAAGCGAGAAAATGAAGCAGCAGTTTCGCGAGCACTGCGTCAGCGAACAGAGACGCAAGGCGTTTATGATCACTTCATCGATCAGGGAGGCATTTATCCGCAAGGACACGCTTCCCGGGATCATCGGGATCGATCTGAACGATTCCGAGCAGTGTGACGAATATATTGACGAGATGGTAGAGATGCTGCTGTAAGGGGAGGTTTACGATGGCGATTAAGCGTTTTTTGGCGGGATTACTTGTATTTGTATGCCTGATCGGCATGGGAACGGCGGATGTGCGCCTGCAGGCAAAAGAGTCCGTGGCACCCGTGACTGCAGACGGTGCGGGCGGAGTTACTGTCGGAACTGATACAGAGACGGAACCCGTTGGTGAACCCGCGGCAGATAACGAACCTGCGGGAACGGATACAGAGGCGGAACCGGCGGAAGATACCGTGATCGATGCGGAGCCCGAACCTGAGGCGGATCCCGTGCTCAGCGCCACCAAGCTGACGCTTGAGACCGGACAGAAGTACAGGTTAAGGGTCGACGGCCTGCTCGGCAAATTCAAGTGGAAGTCCTCAAAGCCCGAGATCGTAAAGGTCACAAAATACGGTAAGCTCATCGCTTACGCGCCCGGAAAGGCCACGATCACCGCGACCGTTGACGGCAAGACGCTCAAGTGCAAAGTCACCGTCAAGGACGCAAAATACGTGGATATCATCGCCGTGGGCGACAATCTCTATCACGATTACATGATCTATACCAAGGGAAAGCCCGAGAACGGCATGGTAGACTACGACATGGTCTACTCCGGGATCAAGGACTACATTTCCTACGCGGATGTCAAAATAATCAACCAGGAGACCATCCTGACCTCAGACAAAACAAAGTGGAAGGGGTATCCGAGGTTCGGTACTCCCTTACAGGTCGGAGACGCGGTTGTCAAGGCCGGATTCAACGTCATCACGGCAGCTACGAACCATTCCAACGACAACGGTACCTCAGGCATCCTGGGCGCCGTAAAATACTGGAAGTCACAGGCCGAGCACGGCGTGCTGATGACCGGGATCTACGAGTCGCAGGCCGACTACGACAAGATATGCGTCGGAGAATACAACGGCGTTAAGATCGCGTTCCTCAACTATACCTACGGAACCAACGGCCTCGCGCTGGAGTCAGGCAAATCCTACCTCGTTAAGCTCCTCAAGGAGAGCCTCATCGAGAAGGAGATCAAAGCCGCGAAAAAGATCGCGGACGTAGTCATCGTCCTGCCTCACTGGGGCGAGGAATACCATTACAGGCCCGTTTCGAGCCAGAAGACACTGGCGCAGAAAATGGCGAACTGGGGCGCTGACGTCATCATCGGCGCGCATCCCCACGTGCTCGAGCCCCTGGTAACACTCACCGCGACCGACGGCAGAAAGGTGCCCTGCTACTATTCGCTCGGCAATTTCTGCGCGAACATGGCTATCACGCATGACACCAACTGCACGCTCGAGGGCATGGCGGAGCTGCGCATCAAGGTTTCCGGCGGTAAGGTGACGATCGAGAAGGCCGAGCTGACGCCTCTGGTCAACCACCTCAACAGCAACGACACCAGATTCACCGTTTACAGGCTCGCCGATTACACCGCGGAGATGGCCAAGGGTCATCTGGTAAACTACACCCACGGTACAGGCACGATCACGGTCGAAAAGCTCTGGAAGCTGTACAACAGCATCTGCGACGGCACCGCAAAGAGCGTATATGACTGACCATTATTACGCCGGACAGAAGTACGACTGATCACAAATGCCGAAAGGATCAGCTGCTGCAGAGCAGCAGTGTATAGGACAGAAAAATGAAACTGATTTTCATCAGACACGGAGACCCCGATTACGATCATGACGGTCTCACCGCAACGGGCGCGCGGGAGGCACAGCTCCTCAATCCGCGCGTGAAAGGCATGAAGATAGATCAATGCTTTGTTTCACCGCTCGGCAGGGCGAAGGAGACGGCAGAGCTGGGACTGGCAGGCACGGGCATCAAACCCGTGGAACTCCCCTGGCTGCGCGAGTTCTGCCCTCCGGTCATCAAACGGCCCGACCGCCCCGAGCGCGATTCGGTATGCTGGGACTGGCTGCCGAAGGATTTCTGCTCACGGCCCGAGCTCTTTGACGCCGACCGCTGGGGCGATGTGCCCGAGATGGCGGCAGGCTCCGTTCGCGAGGAATACGACCGTGTATGCGCATCGCTCGACGAACTGCTCGCCAAAAACGGCTACGAGCGTGACGGACGCATGTACCGCGCCGTCCGCCCCAACAACGATACACTGGTTTTCTTCTGTCACTTCGGACTGACCTGCGTGTGCCTCTCACACCTGATCAATGTCTCCCCGATGGTACTGTGGCAGGGAACCTGTTGCGCACCGACCTCCGTCACCACCGTAGTGACCGAGGAGCGCCGCGAGGGCGAGGCCTATTTCAGAGCCACCTCGATAGGTGACACCGGTCACCTGTACGCGGCTTCAACCGAGCCGTCTTTTGCGGCCAGGTTCTGCGAATGCTGGAAGAATACCGATGAGCGCCACGACTGATGGCGCTCTTTGCATTTCACGCGTTCTTATGATACACTTCTCGTAGTATTTATCATGCATACGGGCAACCGCTTTGGAGGAGGCTATATGAGAGTTTCTGACCCCATCACCATCCGCAATAAAACGATCAAAAACCGCCTGACCATGGCACCTACGGTCAAGTTTGATTACGCAGGCGCCGACGGCAAGGCTACGGATCTGCATATCGAGCATTACCGTGAGCGCGCGGCGCACGGCTGCGGCCTGATCTGCGTCGAAGCTACGGCGGTCTCGCCCGACGGACGCTTCGGGCCGATACACATGGGTCTGTGGGAGGACGGACAGATCCCCGGACACCGCGCGATAACCGATGCCTGTCATGAGCACGGCGCAGTTGTTATCATCCAGCTGAACCACACAGGCATCACGACACGTCCGGAGATGGGACCCGCGATCGGGCCTTCCGCAGTGCCGCTGCGTGATCCGGAGGCGCTCTCAAAAGCCATGACCATAGACGAGATCAAACATATGCAGGAGCTCTTTGCCGATGCGGCGGAACGCGCGAAAAAGGCGGGCTATGACGGAGTGCAGCTCCACGGCTGCCACAGCTATCTGATCAACCAGTTCATCTCGAAAAAAACGAATCTGCGTACCGATGAGTACGGCGGCAGCGATGAGAACCGCGCGCGTTTCGGAGCGGAGATCATCCGCATGATACGCGAGCGCTGCGGAGAGGATTTTATCATTTCGATAAGGACGCCCGGTATCGAGCCGGATGTTGCGACAGCGATAGCCGTAGCGGAGGAATATGTAAAGGCAGGCTGCGATTATCTGCAGGTTTCTACAGGCATAGAATGGAACGACCCGACGGTCACCGAGCCCGACGGACCCTATAACGCTGTCTGTTCGCTCGGAGTGCGCTTCCATGAGCATTTTAAGGGACGCGTGCCCGTATCCTGCGTAAACAGCATATTTGAGCCCGGACAGGTGCGATACCTTATAGAAAACGACCTCGTCGATACAGTTGACTTAGGCCGCGCGATCCTCGCCGACCCCGCGTTCTGCGAGGCTGTGCTCGGGGACAAACCGTATGTCAAATGCTTTGACTGCCCGCGCTGCCAGTACGGGCCCGGCATGCCGCATAAATGTGCAGCTGCGGCGGTACGCGCAAAGCAGTAAGATGCCTGTCCGATGGCGATCTGCCAACGATCGGCCAAATCCTTGGAGGAAACAAATGAAAGCTTATTTTGCCGGCGGATGCTTCTGGTGCGTCACGCCGATCTACAAAATGTACGGAGTGGACAAAGTCGTCTGCGGCTATTCGGGAGGCGATGAGCCGAACCCGACGTATGCTGATGTAAAGGCGCAGAAAACGGGCCATCGCGAGACCATCATGCTCGAATACGATCCCGCGAAGGTTACATACGATTTTCTGCTTGACATATTTCTGGCCAATGTCGATCCGTTCGACGGAGAGGGCCAGTTCATAGACAAGGGTTTTTCCTATACCCTCGCGATCTACTATACCTGTGAGGAGGAGCGCGCCCTGGCTCAGAGCCGCATTGAGAGTCTGGCCGCAGAATCGGGAAAAGAAGTACACATCGCGCTCGAGCCCTTCAAGAGCTTCTATGAGGCAGAGGAGTACCATCAGGATTATTATCTCAAAAATCCCGAGGCGTTCGAAAAAGAGCTGATCGAGTCGGGACGGAAGAAAGGATCGTAAGTTGCCCGGGTGCGCAAGTGCCCGCAGGATGCCGATAGAACAGGCAGCTCAGAAGGAGACGGCGTGAAAACAGAAGTCAAGAAAATGGCGGGTTACAGGCTCTACGGCCTCTTATACCGGATATTTTCCCTGCTCCCGGTCGACGGGAACAGGGCTTACTTCGTTATGACCCACGACAGCTCCGGCGAGGGCAACTGCGGCGTGATGAAAGCCAAACTTGAGGCCCGAGGCTACAGGTGTGACGCGCTTACCCGCGCGGAGGCAGCAGGCGCCGGATTTATTTTCAGGTCCGCATACCGTCTCGCGCGCAGCCGCTTTATTTTTCTCGACAATACTTTTCTGCCCCTGTCATGCTTAAAGCTCCGCAAAGGCAGCACCCTGACCCAGCTCTGGCACGGCACCGGCACGATAAAAAAGTTCGGCCAGGATGTAACGACCGGCCGCCTCAAAGACCTCGAAGCCCGCTGCGGCCGCAACATCTCGCATCTGATCGTCAGCTCCCCCGCGACAAAGAGCATATATGCGGGGTGCTTCGGTGTGCCCGAAGACAGGGTACGTGTGCTCGGACTGCCCCGCTCCGACGCATTTTTCGCGCCCGGATTCGCTGAGGCTGCGCGCGCGCGTTTTGAGGAAAAGTACCCTGCGGCAAAGGGCGGCAGACTGGTGCTCTATGCCCCGACCTTCCGTGACGATGAGGACAACGAAGACGAGCAGATCCGCATGATCGGCGATTTTGCGCGCGATTTTTCCGCACGCATGCCTAAAGATTCGATCCTCGGACTGCGCCTGCATCCGTATGTATCGTCGAGGCTCGCGGGCAATCCGGGATCCGGTGCGGATGTATCTGTGGCGGGATCGACGGGTACTTCGTCACGTGAGCTGAGCAACGGGATTGCCTCCCCGACGGCAGCAAATACCCGTATCCTCGACCTGACGCATTTCTCGGGTCTCAACACTCTGCTCGGCGCCGCAGACGTCCTTATCACCGACTATTCCTCGATCATTTTCGAGTATTCCCTGCTGCGCCGTCCGATGTATTTCTACGCTTACGATCTCGACCGCTTCGAGGGGAGCGATCGCGGCTTTTACAGGGATTACCGCGGATATGTTCCGGGGCCCGTCTATACCCGCAGGGAGGAACTTCTTGACGCTCTGTCCGCGACCCTGCGGTCCGGGAGGACTACAGTTTCCGAAACGACCGATGCATGCGAATCTTTTCTCGCAGACTCATTCTCATACACCGACGGCCGCTCCGCCGAAAGGATCATGGAGTTGCTCGGCGTCTGAACGATCTCATTTTCCGCACGAATTATTCTCCGGGGCGCACTATATGACTATCATTTGACAATTCTTTATGATATAAATAAAAATGGATATATAAATTTTGCAAAAGGTGAAGTTTGTATGACTATAGATTGGAAAAAGATTATCTGCCTTATCTGCGTTCTTGCGCTTTTTGCGGGTTCTGCCGGTGAGGCGTTCGGAGTCCGTCCGGTCGCAGCAAAAACAGCCGAACAGGGCTCTTCTTCTGATGCTGACGAGGAGTTCAGGGCGGTCTGGGTCGCTTACTACGATTTCGGGACGTCCCATTATACAAATGCCGCGGATTTTACCAAATATGTCAACGAGATATTCGACAACGCGGTCGCTCTGGGCATGAACGCGGTGGTAGTGCACGTCCGCCCCTTCAGCGACGCGATGTATAAGTCCGCTTACTTTCCCTGGTCTTTCTACGCATCGGGCAAGCAGGGTGTGGATCCCGGATACGACCCGCTCGCGATCATGGTCGAGGAGGCGCACGAGCGCGGACTGAAGCTCCACGCGTGGCTGAACCCTTACCGCATTACCCCGAAGTACACCCTCACCGAGGAGGAGAAGACCGCTACTCCGCTGATGCAAAAAACTCTGCTGGCGAAGAGGCTTCTCTCGAAGAAAAACCCCGCGCGCAAATGGCTGAGCAACAAAAAAACCTCGGATGACCGGCGCGTCATCGCTTATCAGGCCCAGCTCTACTATAATCCCGCGATCGCCGAGGTGCGCAAGCTTATTGTCAACGGAGTCAGGGAGATCGTCGAGAATTACGACGTGGACGGCATCCATTTTGACGATTATTTCTATCCGGCATTTACAAAAGAGACCTACCAGACCATATTTGACGCTCCGGAATACAACGCCTACGTCAAAAAGAGGACCGAGGCCGGCAAATCCGTGATGCCTATCGAGAAATGGCGCAAGAATAACGTCAATACCCTCGTCAAAGAGGTCTACAGCGCGATAAAGAGCATCGATCCCGACTGTATTTTCGGCATCAGTCCCGGCGGATTCATCGATTACTATCATGACGATTATTTCCGCTGGTACGTTGATTACGAGACCTGGATGAGCAAGCCGGGCTACATCGATTACATCTGCCCGCAGCTCTACTGGAGCTTCAACACGCAGAACACCTATCCCTACTATGAGACGCTCCTCAAATGGGAGGATGCCCTAACCTGCGATTCAGTTAAGCTGTATGTCGGACTGCCCGCATACAAGATGAACACAAAGAGCTCCGTTTCCTCTTCATGGGGATACGATTCGGAATGGTACAATCAGTTCACTCTCGCCAATATGATCACTATGGCGCGTGATACAGGAAAAACAGACGGATTTATATTCTTCGACTATGCCGACATGGTCGCGGACCGCAACAAAGACGCGCTCGGGCATGTCATGAAGCTTTGGGACTGATATAGAAGGTGATCGAATGAAATTTGTCTTTGCATCAGATTCGTTTACAGGCACGCTTACATCGGCTCGCATCGCGGAGCTGCTGACAACGGCCGCGCACGAGTTTTTCCCCGACTGTGAGACGGTAGGGATACCCGTTGCCGACGGCAGTCTGGGTACGGTCGATGTCGTTACCGATGCGCTCGGCGGCGAGAAAAGGACCGTGACCGTGCACAATCCGTTCATGGAGGAGATCAGTGCCGCTTACGGCATATATACGGTTAAAGGCGAAGACGGCACTTCATCAAAGGGTGCCGTTATAGAGATGGCTGCGGCTTCGGGCATTACGTTGGTCCCCGGCGACAGACTCAACCCTAAGAATACCACGACCTACGGTACAGGTGAGCTGATCCGTGACGCGCTCGAGCAGGGCTGCAGCAGCATCATGATTGCGATCGGCAGCAGCGCGACCAACGACGCGGGCATAGGAGCACTGCGCGCGCTCGGCGTTAAGTTCTTCGATGAGAACGGCAGGGAGCTCGGAACCGCATCCGACGATAACCCTTATCCCGGCGGGACCGGCGCCGATCTGGCCAATATTTACACTATCGATATGTCGGGACTCTGTCCCGGGATCCGCGAGACCGAGATCACGGTCCTGTGCAATGTGGATAACCCGCTGACCGGACCTGACGGAGCAACGTTTACTTTCGCGAAGCAGAAATGCTCGCCCGACATGGACACCGACTACCGCAACGAGATCATTTCCGAGCTCGAGGCAGGCATGATCCATTATTCCAACGTACTTAACACCACCTTCGGTGCCGACCCGAACACTTTCCCGGGCGCGGGTGCCGCAGGAGGACTCGGCGCGACGCTCTGTATAGCGCTCGGCGCAAAGATGAGTCTCGGCAGTGAGGCTATCTTAAGCATTCTCGATATAGACTCCCACCTTAAGGATGCGGACCTCTGCATCACAGGCGAAGGCAGACTGGACTGGCAGTCCTTCCACGGCAAAACGGTCGCGGGCGTCGCACACCACTGCCGCGCAAACAACGTACCGCTCGTGGCCATAGTCGGCACGACCGGCGAGGGCTATGAGGCCGCCTACGAGCTCGGCGTCAAGCTTATTCTAAAGACCGCCGGCGACGGCCCCGCAGAGAAGTCCATGATGAACCCGGAGGAGTATTACCTGCGGACCGCCAGGGCATATTTCCAGGCGATGCAGCACCAGAATAAATAAAGTCTGTCTCAGACCTCGTAGTCCATGCAGGTTCTCGACGCGGTGAAGGGTCTTACCCTGGTGTTTGCGACCTCCACATGTGCGGGATTGACCGAGTATCCTTTGAGCGATGCCTCGTCCTCAAAGCAGGAATCGAGCATTACGTCGCAGTTTGAGCTCGCGAGCGGGTTAATATTGACCATGATGTCGATGAGTCCGGGGATCCGGCCCTTGAGGCCTTCGAGACCCGATTTTATGCCGGCTTTGATCTCGGCGCTGTTTTTAAATTCGTCTTTTAATGTCCAGAGTATAACGTGTTTAACCATATGGCCTCCTTTGTGACGGTGAGTCGGACGGTTGGTTTTTACGAAAATATTCGAGTCCGTCCGGCTATCATGATAGCACATGAGAGCCTCCGAAGCCATATTTTTTGCAGTGAAGGGAAAGACTTGCCTCAATTGACGGTAAGTCTTTTTTTTGCTAGCATTAAAGAGGATCCGAAAGTCTTGTGAGTACGGAAAACGAAGGGTGGACTGATATTGTATGGGAAGATGCGGCGTATGTTTCCGCCACTGTGAGATCGGTGACGGGAAAATCGGTTTTTGCGGCGCCAGAACCTGCGGGAACGGGACTGTTAAGGCCCTCAACTACGGCAGGATATCGTCGATCGCGCTCGACCCGATCGAGAAAAAGCCGCTGGCGCGTTTCTGCCCCGGCAGCTATATCCTTTCTGTCGGGAGCTTCGGCTGCAATCTGCGCTGTCCGTTCTGCCAGAACAATGAGATATCCTGGTCGGACGAGGCATATGAGGAGATGGCTTATGCCGGGACCGCGACCCCGCGGGAGATCGCGGAAATGGCGGAACAGACCGTAAGAAAGGGCAATATCGGAGTCGCGTACACCTACAATGAGCCGCTGGTCGGATACGAATTCGTGCGCGACACGGCAAAGCTTGTGCATGAAAAAGGACTGAAGAATGTGCTGGTCACGAACGGGACCGCAGAGCCGGAGATACTGGATGAGATCCTGCCATACACGGATGCGATGAACATTGATCTCAAGGGTTTTACGGACCGCTATTACGACCGGGTGCTGGGCGGCAGCAGGCGGATGGTCATGAGCTTTATAGAGCGGGCCGCGCAGGGATGCCATGTGGAGCTCACTACGCTGATCGTTCCCGGGGAGAATGACTCGGAGGATGAGATCCGCGAGATGAGCCGCTGGATCGCGGGGCTTACGGACGCGTATGGCAATGTCATCGGAACTCAGATCCCGCTGCATATCTCGAGATTTTTCCCGAGATTTCATATGACGGACAGAGACGCGACGGACGTGCGAAAGGTTTACCGGCTCGCCGAGGTCGCGAGGGAAAACCTGAAATACGTTTACACGGGCAACTGCTGACAGGGGAATTAAGAAAGGGGAGATCATATGATGGAAAAGAATAATCTGCTCGCGGCTTTTATGGTGCCTCATCCACCGCTGATCGTTCCGGCTGTCGGACGCGGCGGGGAGAAAAGCATCGAGGAGACAACTCGCGCGTACGAGCGTGTGGCGGACGAGATTGCGGCGTTAAAGCCCGATACGATCATCATCACGAGCCCGCACAGCGTGATGTACAGCGATTATTTTCATATTTCTCCCGGAAAAGGCGCGAGCGGGAATCTCGGCGATTTTGGCGCGCGTGACGTAAAGTTTGATGTTGAATATGATACTACACTTGTAGACAGAATCTGCGATATAGCCGAGGATTCGGATTTTCCCGCAGGAAAGCTCGGAGAACGCTCGAAGAGCCTCGACCACGGGACCATGGTCCCGCTGTGGTTCATCACGCGGAAATACAGTGATTTTAAGCTGGTAAGATGCGGGCTGTCGGGCTTTGGGCTCACCGATCATTACCGTCTCGGCAAGATCATGCGGCAGGCGATCGACGAGCTCGGACGCAGGACAGTGATCGTTGCGAGCGGCGATCTCTCGCACAAGCTTAAGGCGAGCGGCCCCTACGGCTTTGCTCCCGAGGGTCCCGTATATGATGAGCGGATCATGGACGTCTGCGGCAGGGCGGCATTCGGGGAGCTGTTTGATTTTGATTCGGATTTCTGCGAAAAAGCGGCGGAATGCGGGCATAAATCCTTTGTCATCATGGCCGGAGCCTTTGACGGGATTGCGGTGAGCGCCGAGAAGCTCTCGCATCAGGATGTGACCGGAGTCGGCTACGGCATCTGTATTTTCAGGCCCGAAGGTCCCGATGAGAGCAGGCATTTTCTCAAAAACTACATAGAGCGGATCGAGCGCGGACTCGACGATGCGGCGATGAGCGCCGACCCTTACGTGAGGCTCGCATACAGGACAATCTACGAGTACATACTTTGGAACAGGAAGCTCGCGATCCCCGACGGACTGCCCGATGAGATGAGGCGGCGGCAGGCCGGGACCTTTGTCTCGATCCATAAGCACGGCGACCTGCGGGGATGCATCGGTACCACGGGACCGACGACCGCGTGCATCGCGCAGGAGATAATAAATAACGCGATCAGTGCCTCGACCGAGGACCCGCGCTTTAATCCGATCACGCCCGATGAGCTTGCAAGCCTTGAGATCAATGTCGATGTGCTCGGTTCTCCCGAGAGCATCGAATCACCGAAGGAGCTCGATGTTAAACGCTACGGCGTCATCGTTACGAGCGGGAACAGGAGAGGCCTGCTGCTTCCCGACCTCGACGGAGTGGACTCTGTCGAGCAACAGATCTCGATAGCGATGCAGAAAGCGGGGATCAGGCCCGGCGAGAAGATCAGGCTGCAGAGGTTCGAGGTAGTAAGACATGTTTAAGGCGCAGGCAGCGGGAAAACAAGATATGCCGGGCGGTACAAAGAGACTTCCGCATTATTGTAAATATCATGAAAATCCTGTATAATACGGGTGCAGATCGAAGTCTGACGAGGGCTGTGGTTCACGGCCCTTTTTCAATGACAGAGTGACAATGAAGGTAAGAAACACATGAAGAAACGCATATTGGCAATTCTCTTATTGCTTTTGATCATATTTGAGGCTGTGTCCGGGCAGGGCGTCCGCGTAAGCGCGGATGACGATACGGGCATCATCTGGCCTACGGGACCCGAGATCACGGCGGACGGCGCGATTGTTGTCGAGGCGACGACGGGCAGCATTTTATACGAGAAAAATATCTATGACAAGTTTTTCCCCGCCAGCACGACCAAGATCCTGACCACTCTCGTGGCGCTCGAGAACAGTGAGCTCAACGAGATCGTGACCGTGAGCTACGCTGCGGATAACTACGTCTCGAAGACCAGCTCGCGTATGGGACTGGTCGAGGGCGAGCAGATCACGATGGAGCAGGCGCTGTACGGCATCATGCTCGAGTCCGCGAACGAGGGAACCTATGCGGTCGGCGAGCATGTCGGCGGCTCGATCGCGCGTTTCATCAAGATGATGAACGCAAAAGCGAAGTCTCTCGGCTGCACCCATTCCAATTTTGCGAATTCACACGGTCTGCACGATGAGGACCACTACACCTGTCCCTACGATATGGCGCTGATCGCGCGCGCGGCCTACCAGAACGAGACCTTCATGAAGATCAACGGCACCGCGACTTACGCGATGCCCGCGACCAATAAGAACGAGGCGAAGCTGCTCACGAACCACCACTGGTTCCTGAACAAAACGATGAAGTACGACTACTGCATCGGCGGAAAGACAGGCGCCACGACCCAGGCGGGCTATTCGCTCGTGACTTACGCGAAAAAGGACGGCATGACCATCATTTCCGTTGTCATGCACGATGAGACCTGGGCAAAGGTTTACACGGATACAAAGACCCTGCTCGATTACTGTTTCGACAATTTCAGGACATACAGGATGAGCGATCTGGCGGGCAGCGGCAGTGATATTCCTTCGCTGTTTTCGGGCGAGATCGACGAGTTCAACGAGGACCGCGAGAGTGTGCTGCACAGCGGCACAGAGGGCGGACTCGTGATACTTCCGGACGCGGTCGCGCCCGAAGAAACGATCAAGCGCATCGATTATGATCCCGAGGCGGATATCGGTCACGGAGACAATGTTATCGGCACGATATCCTACACCTACGGCGATAAGATCGTCGGCATGGCCGACATCGTATATTACAATTCCTCAGATGCCATGAACGAGGCGGCATTCGCGAAACGCTGGCCCGGGTTCATGATCCCGGTCGACACGGCGTTTGAGGGCATCGATATCAGCACGCTGTCGATGTCGAAGAAAAAGAGCACAGAGCTGCCCAAACTCTCGGATCTGATCGATCTGGAGAAAGCGGCGCCGGTGGCAGTCGGCGTCGGCATCGGCTCGTTCGCGCTGCTTGTCGGCCTGCTGATACTGCTGCTGACCAGGAAAAAGAGGCGGTAATGCCGGAAGAGACGGCGGCTGCCGAAGACAGGACATAAACTATGATTTTTGAAACACATGCGCATTACGACGATGATGCCTTCGCGGCCGACCGGGACGGGGTACTTGCAGGGCTGGCGGCAGAGGGCGTTGCGGCAGTCGTAAATATCGGCGCGGATATGGCATCCTCGCGCAGGAGCCTCGAGCTGGCGCGGAAGTATGATTTTATGTATGCGGCGGTCGGAGTGCACCCTGACAGCGCGGGAGAGATCGTTCCGTATACTGTGACTGCGGACGATGATGACCGCAAAGAGTACAGCTCGGACGAGTGCCGGCGTAATCTGGCGGAGCTGCGGGAGATGGCGGCATCGGAGAAAGTCATCGCGATCGGCGAGATCGGGCTCGATTATCACTGGAACGTTTATCCCCGCGAGGTGCAGAAAGAGGCCTTTATAAAGCAATGGGAGCTGGCTGCGGAGCTGGGGCTCCCGATAGAGATACACAGCCGCGACGCGGCGGAAGACACGATGAACATCGTGCGTGAGATGTATGCGCGCGAACAGGCGGCGGGCAGAGCGCTGCGCGCTGACATGCACTGCTATTCCTACAGCCCCGAGCAGGCCGCCGAGTACACGAAGATGGGGCTGTATTTCGGGATAGGCGGCGTCCTGACCTTTAAGAACGCGAAAAAGCTGCGGGAAGTGGTCGACGCGGTTCCGATCGACCGGCTCCTGCTCGAGACCGACTGCCCGTATCTGGCGCCGGAGCCTCACCGCGGGAGCCGCAATTACAGCGGATACCTGCATAACGTTGTCGCGGAATTCGCACGGATAAAGGGACTGACCGAAGAGGAGGTCGAGGACATCACTTACACTAACGCGTGCCGCTTTTTTAATCTGCAGGTGTGAGACATACAGCAGCTGTTCTGCTTTGACGGCTGTTAACGAAGTCCCCGCGAAGGACCGGCGCCGGAGCGGTTTACTTCAGGAAGGATGATTGAATATGGCATATCTGGGAGATCCGAAGAGAACGATCGAGATACTTAACAAATACCACATCGTGTTCCAGAAAAAGTTTGGGCAGAATTTCCTCATAGACACGCATGTTCTGGACAAGATCATCGCGGCGGCAGGCATCACGAAGGACGACACGGTGCTCGAGATCGGCCCCGGCATCGGAACGATGACCCAGTATCTGTGCGAGAACGCGGGCAAAGTCATAGCGGTCGAGATCGACCGCACGCTGGTACCGATCCTCGAGAACGATACGCTGTCGGAATATGACAATTTCCGCGTAATAAACGAAGATGTCCTAAAGCTCGACCTGAAACAGCTGATAGATGACGAAAACGGCGGCAGGCCCATCAAGGTGGCGGCGAATCTGCCGTATTACATAACAACTCCGATCGTTATGAAGCTGCTCGAGGAGCGGCTTCCGATCGACAATATCACGGTCATGGTGCAGAAGGAAGTGGCCGAGCGTATGCAGGCAGGCCCCGGCAGCAAGGATTACGGCGCGCTGTCTCTGGCAGTGCAGTATTACGCGGACGCGTACATCGCGGCCAATGTTCCGCCCAACTGCTTCATGCCGCGTCCCAACGTCGGTTCCGCGGTCATCCGCCTGACGCTCCATAAGGAGCCCCCGGTAAAGGTACACGACGAGAGGCTGATGTTCGCGCTGATCCGCGCTTCGTTCAACCAGCGCAGGAAAACGCTGCAGAACGGCATCAACAATTCACCTGAGCTCAGCTTCTCCAAGGAGGCAGTCTCCGCGGCGCTGCAGAAAATGGGACTTTCCGAGACCGTCAGGGGCGAGAGCCTGACGCTGGAACAGTTCGCGGGGCTTAGCGATCTGCTGGGAGCGTGAGTCCGGTTTGAGCGAAAACAGAGCGGAACGCACGGGAGTGGGAAACTTATCCTGCGGGACCTACGGTCCCGGGTATTAACGTTAATGTTTGGAGGAGGACGCTGTGAAATCTATCGCACTCGATGAAAAATGGACATTCAGACAGGGATATCTTGATTCGATCGGCATGCTCTGTACGGATCTCGGCGTGGAGGTGAACCTGCCTCACGACGGCATGATAGGGACCGAAACTGTGCCCGATGCGCCCGCGGGAGCGGATATGGGGTATTTTACGGGCGGACAGACGAACTATACCAAATATGTTTCCATCCCGAAGGAGTGGGAAGGCGAGTGCGTAGGCCTGCAGTTTGACGGCGTCATGATGAACGCGTCCGTCGACATCAACGGAGGCAGGGTCGCGCTGCAGCACAACGGATATATGCCGTTTTTCGTCGATCTGACAAAGCATGTGACGTTCGGAGAGGAAAACCGCATAACGATAAACGTAAATACGGGCATGCAGCCCAATTCGCGCTGGTACACGGGATCGGGGCTGTACAGGGGCGTGAAGCTCCTCCACGGACCGCGGGTACATGTCGTGCCCGACGGCATTTATGTATATACAAAAGAGATTAGCGACGGGTACGCGTTTCTTGAGGCGCTCGTCGATGTGGCAAACGATACGCTCGAAAACCGTCTGGCAAAGATCACGCTGACGCTCCTCGATGAGGATACGGGAGCGGTTTGTGCCGTGACGCAGCGCGTGATCAGGGTCGGCGCCTGCGGCCGCGAGACGGCCCGGACCGCATTTACGGTAAAGGAGCCGAGGCTCTGGAGCGCTGAGGATCCGCAGCTGTACAGGGTCGGGGTAACGGTAGAGGATATCGGCGTATACCGCACACATTTCGTTAAAAATGAAAATGTGACCGTCGATGAGGCTTCGGTACTCTTCGGCATCAGGACAGTTACCGCGGACGCGGTCAGAGGCCTGCGCATCAACGGAAAAACCGTGAAACTCAGGGGCGGCTGCCTGCATCACGACAACGGTCTGCTGGGCTCGGTCTCGCTGTACGAGGCTGAGGCGAGAAAGATTAAAAAACTTAAATCCGAAGGCTTCAACGCGATCAGGACCGCGCACAATCCGCCTTCGTCCGCACTGATCGAGGCCTGCGACAGGCTCGGCATGTATGTGTTTGACGAGGCCTTTGACGCATGGTCCGTAGGAAAGCGCGGCGGCGATTACAACCAATATTTTGAGGCGGACTGGGAAAAGGATCTCACCGCATTTGCAAAAAGAGACAGGACGCATCCCTGCGTGATCATGTGGTCTACGGGCAATGAGATACCCGAGCGCGGAGGCTTAAGCGACGGCTATGCGCTGGCCGCGCGGCTCGCGGAGACGATACGGTCGCTCGATGGGACCAGGCCGGTCAGCAACGGTATCTGCTCGCTCTGGAGCGGTCTCGATGATACTCTGGCGATCAGTCAGAATCAGGCACAGAATGCATCGGACGGGTTCGGGACACATCTCTGGGAGCAGGTCACGGAGCCTTTTACAAACGGGCTCGATGTCGTCGGATACAATTACATGGAGGATATCTACGAGCGTGACCATGAAATGTATCCCGACAGGGTGATCTTAGGCTCGGAGAATTTCCCGAAGGAGATAGGCTTCCGCTGGCCGATGGTGGAGAGTCACGACTATGTGATAGGAGACTTTACCTGGACAGCCTGGGATTACCTGGGTGAGGCAGGCATCGGAAAAGCCGCGTATGTCGACGCGGACGATCCCAAAGCGCCCAAGAACCCGTGGGATCTGATGCCTCAGCAGACATCGCCCTATCCCTGGAGGCTCGCCAACGACGCCGATTTTGACATCACGGGCGCGATGAAGCCGCAGGGCGCTTACCGCAGCATCGTCTGGGGGAGTGAGAGGACCTGCCTGTATTCGATGCATCCCGATACATACGGCAAAAAGGAGATCACCAGCATGTGGGGCTTCCCGTATGTGCTCTCCTGCTGGAATTATGCGGGATACGAGGGAAAGCCGGTCGATATCGTGGTATTCTCGCGCGCGGAAGAGGTCGAGGTTTTCTTAAACGGAGAGTCTCTCGGCAGAAAGCCTGTATCAAAGGATCGTCCCCTGCCGTATTCGGTCCGTTTCGAGACAGCCTACAGGCCCGGAAAGCTCGAGGCCGTAAGCTACGTCGGAGGGCGTGAGATATCGCGCGATGAGCTGGTGACGACAGGCGAGGCAAAGAGCATCCGCCTGATACCTGAGAAGACAGAAATGCGTGCTGACGGGCATGATTTGATCTATGTCGGGATAGAGATAACGGACGCGGACGGACGCGTGGTGCCGGATGCTGAAATACCTCTGACTGCAGAGCTTACCGGCAGCGCGGTACTGGCGGGCTTCGGCTCGGCAAATCCTATTACGGACGAGAATTACACAGATAAAGAAACTACCGTATACCGGGGCCGCGCGATGGCGGTGATCCGCTCGGGCTACGCGCCCGGAGAGTGCTGCTTAGAGGTGAGGGCAGAGGGTTTGGAGCCGGTAAGAGTCGGACTGAGTGCGGAGCCGGTATGATGCCGGTCTGACCGGCCGGTGTTGATGTGAATACGGTTTCCGGGCAGAAATGATATGAGCCGGAAGACATGATAAAAAGCGCCCGGTGCAGGCAGTTCGCTTGCGCCGGGCGCTTTGTCACAAGGATCTGTATCAGTTTATCTCCATCGGCGGAACGGGTTTTCCGAGCCTCTTATACATTGTTTTTCTGACAGCTTTTAATATATTCTCGTATCCCGTGCAGCGGCAGAGGTGACCCGAGAGGAGCTTGCGCAGCTCGGCTTCGGTGTACTCTTTGCCGGACTCTAAGATCTCGACTGCGGTCATGATAAAGCCGGGGGTGCAGAAACCGCACTGTACGGCCGTTTCCTCCATGAATGCCTGCTGGATGTCGGAGAGCTCGCCGTCGGGTCCGATCAGGGACTCGAGGGTGCGGATATTTTTGCCGTCGGCCCAGACTGCCAGATACAGGCAGGAGTTGTAGCATTCGCCGTCGATGATGACATTGCAGGCGCCGCATTCGCCGACCTCACAGCCCTTTTTGACAGAGGTCAGGGAGAAATCATTGCGGAGCATGTCGGTAAGGGATGCGCGGACATCCACGACCTTCTCGACACGGCGTCCGTTTAAAGTGAAATTAACTGTTGAGTATTGTGCCATCAGATCTCACCTCCACATCTTCTGACCGCTTCCCTGAGCGCGCGCTTTGCGCTCTCCACCGCGATATGCTCGCGAAAATCCTTGGCTGCGCGCCATGAATCACGGGCGTGGACGTCGTTTAATACTTCCTTTGCAAAAGCCTCGATATTGGCCTCGGTGATCTCTTTGCCAGCGATAAAGGCTTCGGCGGTCTTTGCCCTCAAAGGCACCGGACCCGCGACGCCGTATGCTATGCGGACGCGCTCGAAGGTCTTTTTATCCTCGGAAAGTCTCGCATTCACCGAAGTTCCGAGAGTCGCGATATCCATCGCGCTGCGCATCGCGTATTTGATGTAGAAGCCGTTCGTGTTCTCCCAGGATTCCTTCGGGATAAGGATCGCGGTCTGGATCTCTCCGTCCTCGACATTGATATCCACGGTGCCGGCTTTGATGTAAAACTGCTCGATGGGCAGGCGGCGGATGCTGTTCTTTCCTGTCAGCTCGATGATCGCATCGTAAGCGAACAGGGTCGACGCCGAATCTGCGGACGTTACGCCGTTGCAGGTATTGCCGCCGATGGTACCGGCGTTCCTGATCTGCGGTCCGCCGACCTGATCGACAGCCTCGCCGAGACAGAGCAGCTTTTCCTGGATGATCGGGTTCTTCGTTATATGCGAGAAGCTGGTGAGCGACCCGATACGGATGGTTCCGTCATCTTCCAGATCGATCCCGCGCATCTCATCTATCTTCTGTATCGAAATGAGCGCCTTTCCTGCACGCTTTCCTTCGCGCATTTGGACAAATACATCGGTGCCGCCCGCGACGATCTGTGCCTCGGGATGGGCCAGACGCAGCTCTACGGCGTCCCGGACGCTCGTTGCTTCGTATAATGCAGCCATGTCATACATAATAATGCTCCATTCTGTACTGATCCGGATACCGGCAAACATAAGCTCACGGTGATCACGGAATGTACCAATCAGATGATGTAGTGGTCTATGGTCTGTTCTTTATCACTGCTCCAACAACCCTGCTTCTTTAAACTTCTTGAACATAATATGCGGGTTGATCGGCAGCTGATCGATCGCCACTCCGGTAGCCGAAAGAACCGCGTTGCGGATGGCGGGAGCCATCGAGCATGCGGGAGGCTCGCCGAGGGCCTTTGTGCCGAACGGCGAAGTGGGCTCGGGATTCTCGATGAAATCAACCTCGAGATGGGGATGATCCATAAATGTCGAAAGCTTGTAGTCGAGCAGGTTGTTGTTCAGCGGACGTCCCGTCTTCTCATCGAAGAGGAGCTGCTCGGAAAGTCCGTAGCCGATAGCCATCGACATGCCGCCGTGTACCTGTGCCTCGGCGAGAGCGGGGTTGATCAGCCTGCCGCAGTCGTGGACGTTCAGGCACTTGTTGAGCGTGATCTTGCATGCGGGGATATCAACGGTCAGGTCGACGAACGAGCATCCGAAGGAATAAGCATTGTTGCGGATGGTGTAGGTGGACTCCGCCGTGATGTGCTCACTGTGCGCGGGATCGTACTGAACCTGCATCGCGAGCTCGGAAAGGCTCATGAGCACTTTTCCGTCCGTGGCGCGGACGATATTGCCGTCCTCTATCTCGAGATTGTACTCGTCCTGACGGGTGAGTCTCGCGGCGTGCTTTAATATCTTGTCGCGCAGGATATTACCGGTCTGCGTGATGGAAAAGCCCGCGACATAAGTCTGACGGGAGGCGTAAGCGCCCAGGCCCGTAGGCGTGATATCCGTATCCTGGCATGAAACCACGTGGACATCCTTGTAGCTCTTCAGTCCGAGAACCTCCGCCGTCATCTGCGCATATGCGGTGTCGGCACCCTGACCGATCTCGGTCTCGCCGCACTGCATGGTAACGGTGCCGTCGAGGTTGAGCAGCATACGGTTTGACGAGGTCTCGAGGGAGATCGGGTAAACCGCTGTGTTATACCAGAATGTGGCCACGCCGACGGCGCGTCTTACATCGCCCTTATCATTGGCGTATTCGGCCTTTCTGCGGTCATATTCGAAATCCCTGCGTCCCTTGTCGAGACACTGCCTGAAGGAATCGAAGTAGTTGACGTTCTTGGAGAAGCTGTCCTCGAATTTGTCCGGCATGATGACCTGCATGCGGTAATCTATCGGATCTTTGCCGAGCACGCGGGCACAGTCGTCGATATTGCTCTCGTCGGCGAAGGAAGCCTGAGGCATACCGTATCCGCGCATCGCGCCTGCAGTTGGACGGTTGGTAAATACGGTGTAGCTGTCGCACTCATAGTTCGGGCAGGGATAATGCTGGGGGAATGAGCCCATCGCCTTTGCCACGATCGAGTGACCGTGAGAAGCGTAGGAACCCTGATTCGAGAAGCACTCTACCTTACGTGCCGCGATATTGCCGTCTTTGCGCAGCCAGGTGACGATATGGAAACGGATGGCATGACGGACACGGTTCGAAACGAAGGTCTCCTCACGGGAACAGTCGATGCGGACCGGTCTGCCGCCCACCTGAGTCGTGCACCAGCAGCAAAGAGGCTCATACAGAGCGTCCTGTTTGTTGCCGAAACCGCCTCCGATGTAGGGCTTGATTATATGAATGTCTGCCCACGGGCGGCCGATGGCCTGTCCGCAGACACGTCTGATGATATGGGGGATCTGGGTGGATGTGGTGCATACGATGCGCCCGTTTTCCTCATAGGCAAAGCAGCCGTGATTCTCGATATGGCAATGCTGAACGGTGGGGGTGTCGTACCAGCCTTCGACCTTGATCAGCCCTTCCTCTTTGATGGCCTCGGCGTAATCGCCGGAGCGGCTGGAGGTATGCTTGAGGATATTGTTCGGGTATTCGTCGTGCAGTTGGGGTGCTCCGTCCTTCATGGCCTCTTGGACATCAAGGACAAAGGGCAGCTCTTCATATTCCACCTCGAGCGCGCGAACGCCCTGCATGGCTGCGACCTCGGTCTCGGCTATAACCACGGCAACATCGTCGCCGTAGTAGCGCACATGTCTGTTCAGCAGATGACGGTCGGCAACGTCCTGATGCGACGGATCCATGGACCAGGGATGACCCGCGGTAGGGAAGCAGATATCCGGAACGTCAAAGCATGTAAGGACCTTGACCACACCCTCTATCGCCTCGGCCTTCGATGTGTCAACGGACTTAACGAAGCCGTGCGCGATGGTGGAATGTTTGATCCTGACGTAGAGCGCGTTATGCGGGATCAGATCCTCGTAATATTTGGTTCGGCCGGTGACTTTGTCAAAAGCATCGACTCTTACTACACTTTCTCCTGTCTTCATAAGTACTTTAACCTCCTCCGAAAAGTACATACAATAGGCTAAAAATTATTATAGCACATAAAATATTTTTTTACAGTACTTTCGCGAAAATAGTTGAAATAATTGTAGAGGTTGCACTAATGCGGCCGCGGATTTAAAATCAGAGCGGGACGTTATGGTCATTAACCGGGAAATGAAGGTAAAAATAATTGTATAAATCTAACAATTTTTGTGATATACTGAAGTGTGGAGATAAAACGGAGCGCGTGACCGCGATCATAGGATCGGGCGGGAAGACTTCCCTGATGATGAGGCTGGCATCTGAGCTGGCGGCATCCGGCAGGACGATCGTGAGCACGAGCACGCATATCATGCGGCCGGAAAACATACCGACGGCCGGGACATTGTCAGAGATATCAGGTTTGGCTGAAACGGTACGGACCTCTCCCGTCTGCATAGGGACTCTGACTGCGGACGGGAAGCTTACTACACCGGTAGAACCGTTTGAGGAGCTTGAAAAGGCGGCGGACTATCTGCTCATCGAGGCAGACGGGTCGAAACGCCTGCCGCTCAAATGCCATGCGCAGCATGAGCCGGTGATCCCGGAGAATGCCGGACTCGTGATACTCGTGATCGGGCTGTCGGGGATCGGCAAAAAAGTCGGGGAAGCGGTCCACAGACCGGAGATATTTGAGGCGCTGACAGGGCTTTCCGTATCGGATACGGTTACGGCAAAAGCCGCGGCAGAGGCGGTGATCAAGGAGCTGCCGGTTATTATGGCAGCGGGAGCGGACAGCATGGATCGGACCGCGGATGAAACAACGGGAGATGGGGCCTTGGGAGGTACTGCCCGGCGTTTCTGCGTTTTCATCAATCAGGCCGATACTGAGAGCGACATGGATACGGCGCGGGAGCTCGCGGCCGGGCTTAAAGGGATAACCTGCTACGCGGGTTCGGTAAGAGACGGCAGCTACGAGCGGCTTACCTGATCGGACAAACGATCGCAGGAACATGCAGAGAAAGATCCCGAAAGCCGGAACTTACAGACAAATATATGAGGCGATAATGAAGATTCTTATCAGAGGCGCGGGTGATCTCGCGACCGGCATAGCATACAGATTAAAGCGCTGCGGACATGACATCCTGATGACGGATGTGGCGGTCCCGACCGCAGTGCGCAGAACGGTGGCATTTTCGCGGGCGGTGTACGAAGGGCGCGCGGAGGTGGAAGGGATCGAAGCGGTACTTGTCAGCGATATTGATGAGGCGGAAGCGGCGATCGCGTCGGACAGGATACCGGTCATCGTGGACCCCGAAGCGGCGGTCAGAGAGGGATTTGCTCCCGATGTCGTGGTGGACGCGATCATCGCTAAGAGAAATACGGGCACAGGCATCACCGACGCGGGACTCGTGATCGGAGTGGGTCCCGGTTTTACCGCGGGAGTTGACTGTCACTGCGTAGTGGAGACCAAACGCGGGCATTACCTCGGCAGGACTATCTACGACGGCAGCGCTATCCCGAATACGGGCATTCCGGGAGAGATAGGCGGTTATTCGATAGAGCGCATCATCAGAGCGGAGGCGGAGGGCGAGTTCCGCCCGGTCAGACAGATCGGCGAAAAGGTGCTCAAAGGCGATATCGTGGCCGAATCGGGCGGAGTCCCGATCAAAGCGCTGATGCCCGGCATCATTCGCGGCATGCTGCAGGAGGGCGTGCATGTCACGCCCGGCATGAAATGCGGCGATATAGACGCGAGGTGCGAGGTTTCGCATTGTTATACGATCTCCGATAAGGCACGCGCGATAGGAGGAGGCGTCCTTGAGGCTGTCTCACGTTATGAGGAGCGGCTCAAAGGCACCGGGATCATCGTCCTGGCAGCGGGCGAGGGCAGGAGATACGGCTCGAATAAGCTGCTGGCCGAGATAGACGGGAGGCGGATGTTTGAGCATTGTCTTGAAGCGGTGGCCGGGACGGGCTGCAGACGCACCATTGTCACGGGATACGCCGAGATAGCCGCGCTGGCGGAAAAGCTCGGTTTTGCGGTTGTAGAGAACAACAGGCCGGAGCTCGGGATATCCGAGTCGATAAGGCTCGGCCTGGACGCGATGAAGGACGCGAAGGCGCTGATGTTTACGGTCTGCGACCAGCCCGGCGTAACGGCGGATACATATGAGAGGCTGCTGCGGGCTTATGCAGCGGGAGATAAGGATCTTGCGTGCATGGGGCACGGAGAGGACATGCTGGGCAATCCCTGTTTGTTCGGCAGGAAGTATTTTGCGGAGCTTGCCGGGCTGACCGGAGATGTCGGAGGCAAGCGCGTGATCATGAAGCACCGCGGCGAACTGATCGTTGTCAGCGCGAGCGAAGCGGAGCTCGAGGATGTGGATTTTAACCCGAACGCAGGGTGATGCTCCGATGAAGCAGGGTAATTAAAGGTATTACCGGGGCATTCGGATATGGAGGTTCTATGTCAACATTTTATGTAAACGGCAAGGAATACACCAGGGATTCCAGGCAGAAGCTGCTGCGGTTCCTGCGCGATGAGCTGCATCTTACTTCGGTAAAGGACGGCTGCAGCGAGGGCGCGTGCGGCGCATGTACGGTCATCATCGACGGAGAGACCATAAAGGCCTGCGTGCCCGGACTCGATATGCTCGACGGCAGGCATATAATCACCGTGGAGGGGCTTTCCGAATGGGAGACCAGGGTTTTCACCTTTGCCTACGGTGAGGCCGGAGCGGTTCAGTGCGGCTTCTGCATTCCGGGTATGGTGCTCTGCACAAAGGCGCTGCTCGATAAGAATCCCGATCCCACCGAAGCCGAGATAAGGTATGCCCTGCGCAACAATTACTGCCGCTGCACGGGCTATGTTAAGATAATCGCTGCGGTAAAGCTGGCGGCAGAGATCATGCGGACCGGCGTGATCCCCGAGCCCGGGACCACCGACTGGAGCATGGGCCAGCGCGTTCACAGGCTCGATGTTCCCGAAAAGGTACAGGGCTACGGCAAATATCCCGACGACTATTACATGGACGGCATGCTCTACGGTTCGGCGCTCCGCAGCAAGTATCCCAGAGCCAGAGTCCTCTCGATCGACACCACCGCCGCAAAGGCGCTTCCGGGCGTGGCTGCGGTGCTCACAGCGGACGACATTCCGGGCGAGAATAAGATTGGTCACTTAAAGCACGATCAGTATACGCTGATCCCCGTCGGCGGGCTGACGCATTATCTCGGGGACGCGGTCGCGCTGGTGGCGGCCGAGGACCGTGAGACGCTGGAAAAAGCGAAAAAACTGATAAAGGTCGAATATGAGGTCCTGCCCCATGTTCACACTATAGAGGAGGCCAAGGCGCCGGGCGCGCCGAAGGTTTTCGACGAAGAAGAGAACAATATCCAGGCATACAAGCATGTCTCGAGAGGTGACGCCGACGGAGCGATAAAGGCATCAAAGCACGTGATCACCGAGCATTTTGAGACACCGTGGACAGAGCATGCGTTTCTTGAGCCCGAGTGCGCCGTCGCGTTTATCGACGACGATGGCGATGTAATGATGTACTCGAGCGACCAGAGCGCGCATACGACGCTGCATGAGGTCACGCTGATGCTCGGCACGAAAAAGGTCAAGGTACAGAACGCCCTCGTAGGAGGCGGCTTCGGCGGCAAGGAGGATATGAGCGTTCAGCATCATGCGGCGCTGCTCGCGTACCGGACGGGACGCCCTGTAAAGGTTAAGCTCACACGTGCCGAATCACTGCTCATCCACCCGAAGCGCCATCATTTCGTTATGGATTTTACGATGGGCTGCGACGAAAACGGCAGGATCATGGGCGTTAAGGCAAAGGTCGAGTCGGATACCGGCGCATTCGCGTCGCTGGGCGGACCAGTGCTGGAGCGCGCGTGTACGCATGCCGCAGGGCCCTACGCCTATGAGAATTTCGAGATCGAAGGTACCGCATACTATACGAACAATCCGCCCGCGGGCGCGTTCCGCGGTTTCGGCGTGACGCAGACCTGTTTCGCTACCGAGACGCTGCTCAATATGATGGCGGAAAAGATTGGCATTTCCGCATGGGAGATCAGATACCGCAACGCGATCAGACCCGGCGGAGTACTGCCGAACGGCCAGATCGTCGATGAGTCGACGGGACTGGTCGAGACACTTGAGGCGATCAAAGACGACTATGATAAGGCGATCGCGGAAGGCAAGCCCGTCGGCATAGCCTGCGCGATGAAGAACGCGGGCGTCGGTGTCGGTATTCCCGACTGGGGCCGCGCGAAGCTCATAGTTGAGGCCGATGAAAAGGTCCATATATATTCGGGAGCGTCGTGCATCGGACAGGGACTCGGAACCGTTCTCGTGCAGATGGTCGTTACAAACACGGATATCCCGCGTGAAGATATAGTTTACGAGCGCAGCAATACCTGGATCGCGCCTGATTCGGGCGACACTTCCGGCTCGCGCCAGACCATGATCACGGGCGAAGCGGCGCGCAGGGCCTGCGAGAAGCTCATGGAGGCCAAAAAAGGAAAGACGCTGAAAGACCTCGTCGGACAGGAGTTTTACGGCGAGTATCTCGCAAAGACCGACCCTCTCGGCGCGAATGTGCCCAATCCCGTTTCGCACGTGGCTTACGGCTACGCGACGCAGATGTGCATTCTGGATCCGAAGACACGCAAAATAGAGAAATTTGTGGCGGCACATGACGTCGGCAAAGCGGTAAACCCGCTGTCTGTCGAAGGTCAGATCGAGGGCGGAGTGGTCATGAGCATGGGCTATGCGCTGACCGAGCAGTACCCGATCGACGAGAACTGTAAACCGATCGAGAAATACGGCTCACTCGGACTTTTCCGCGCGCATGAGATCCCCGAGATCAAGGCGATAGTCGTGGACAAGCCCGGACTCAAGGTTGCGGGCGGAGCGATAGGCATAGGCGAGATCACCTCGATCCCGACCGCGCCTGCGATCGCCGACGCGTATTACAGGCTCGACGGCGTGCGTTCGTTTGAACTGCCGATCAAGGGCAATCCGTACGAGAGAAAGAGAGATAAATAAACCGGACAGGTCGTATCAGCACAGCGAGGAGAGCATATGGCAAGTAAGAAGTTTCCTTATAAGGCGGCGTATGTCGCATGCAATAAGAACTGCAAAGTCAATCTTGAGGATCCCTGCCGCTACGGCTGCGTGGGCTGCGGACAGTGCGTCGAGGCATGTAAGTTCGACGCGATCCATATCAATGCCGCGGGCGTTGCGGAGGTTGACGAAGCAAAGTGCATGGCCTGCGGAAAATGCGTTAAGGTATGTCCGCGCGAGGTCATCCGCATCCATGAGATTTATAATTATGTTACCGTAACCTGCTCAAACCGTGAGCCAGGTGCCATAGCGCGCAAGCAGTGTGAGACCGCCTGCATCGGCTGCGGTATATGTGAAAAAACCTGTACGGCAGGATCGATCACCGTGCAGGATAATCTGGCCCATATTAAGGAAGACCTGTGTCTTTCCTGCGGTATGTGCGCGGTGAAGTGCCCGAGGGGCGCGATAACGGATCGCAGGGGGATACTGGCTTAAAGCCACTTTACCAGTCCGCGGTCGCTCCATATCTGCACCTCTACATAGCATTCGGGACCATATCTGAAGTCCGGGTTCCATATCTGCGGAAGCCCGTATTTTTCGATGATCCCGAGTATCTCGTCATAGGTGTAGAGGCGGTTGCGGTATTCTTTTCCGTCTTTTACGTTCCCGCTGAAGGTCGGATGTGAATCTCCGTAGGTAAACGATACGGTCCTCAGATCGAGTTCTGCGGTGTCGATGGTGATCCATGCCGGATCCCTGTACCATTTAAGGAAGAAGGGACATTCCTCCACCACGAAATAATGCGGCGTTTCCCGCTCGATAAGGCCGCCGGCCTTTAAGAATTCCGAGCGCAGGATTGCTTCGAAACGCCTTCTTTTCTGAACATAATCATCGGGCCGTTTTGCTAAGAAGCAGTCGGCCTTTTCTTTACGGATCTTTTGGAGCACTTTTTCAGCCGCTTCATCGGTGAGTTCGGAGATACTCCTTAATGGCCCGTTTTCTTTTTCATAATAGTGGTATAATAACAAGTGGTTTCTCCCTTCGCGAAAATGCTGTAAAAATGGGGCAAACTGGTATATTATTATTTTAACCGAAAGGAATCTTAAAAAATATCTGTGTTTTTAATCTTTTTTTAATTTAACTTAAAAGACCTCTTAAGAAAGCTCATGTATAGTGGTTCTTGTCAACAGGCCAATGACACAGACAGAAAAATGAACCGAAATGTACAGAGCAGATAAAGAAAGGCTGGTTAAAGAATTATGGATATGTTCGAGAAAGTTGATAAGTTAAGAGAGAGAGCAAACGTAAGCTACGAGGAAGCAAAGGACGCGCTTGAGAGAGCGAACGGAGACATCCTCGACGCGATGATCCTCCTTGAGCGTGAGGGCAAGACCCGCCAGCAGGGCAGCGCCAGCTACAACACCGCATATACCGCGGATCAGCAGCAGAACGCGCAGAACTACGCAGGCTGCGACGCAAATGCGCAGAGAGATTGCAGACCGGGTGACGGCAGGACTTTCGGCGACAAGATCAAGGCCCTCTTCCACAAGAGCACCGTCAACTATCTCGCTATCGACCGCAAGGGCGAGCGCATCATGAGGATCCCGATCCTTGCAGCGATCCTTATCGTTCTCTTCGCATGGTATGCGGCCATCATCGCCGTTATCGTATCACTGTTCCTCGACTGCAAGTATTCCTTCGAGGGTCAGGACGAGATGAAGGCGGCCAACGACGTAGCAGGCAAGGCGGGAGATCTCGCCGAGCAGGTAAAGGAAAAAGTAGTAACCGAATACAAAAAGCTGTAATAGATATATTTCAGCGGAAAAGGAAGCATGATGAACGAACACATTCTGATCGTTGAAGACGAAGAAAAACTGGCGAGATTCATTGAACTCGAGCTGATCCATGAGGGTTATAAGGTCAGCAAGGCATTTAACGGGCGAACAGGGCTCGAAATGGCGGAAAACAATGATTTCAGCCTTATTCTCCTGGACATCATGCTTCCCGAGCTGAACGGGCTCGAGGTGCTCAGACGCCTGGGCAAGACGCACAGCACGCCCGTTATCCTTCTTACGGCCAGAGATGCCGTCATGGACAAGGTCGCGGGGCTTGACGCCGGCGCGGTCGATTATATAACGAAGCCCTTCGCCATCGAAGAGCTTCTTGCCCGTATACGCGTGGCGCTCAAACTCCACGGCAGCGCAGCGGTTGCGCAGACGGAGGAGCAGGAGGGCGTTTATACCTGGAAGGGACTTGTCCTGGACGATCCGAAGCACCGCGTGACATATTCGGGTCAGGAGATCAATCTCACGAACAGGGAATTTATCATGCTGAAAGTCCTGCTGCAGAACAGGGACATCGTTCTGTCGCGTGAAACTCTGCTGGAAAAGGTCTGCGGCTACGATTATGTCGGCGAGACCAATGTTGTTGATGTATATGTCCGTTTCTTAAGGACTAAGATAGATGAGGCATTCGGGGTGAAGATGATCCAGACTGTCAGAGGAGTGGGTTATGTCATCAAATCGGACTAAGCATGCCGGCAGCGGCAACCAGAGCAAAAAGGTCAAGTCCATTAGCCGGAGGCTGGCCCTGCGCCGTGTCAGCAAAAAGATACGCGCGAGCTTTGCCAAGGACGTGCTTGTCCTTCTTGCCGTTTTTGTTACCTGGCTTGCGGCGCTGGAATTCGCAGCGACGGGGCAGATAGCTGTCCGCGAGCGCGACTACAATATGGAGTTCGACGAGGAAAAATACGAGGAGAGCAGCGGCAGATATCCTGTTTCCCAGAGCCTCGCGGCGGTAAAATATACGGTAACCGATAAGGAAAGCGGCGAGGTCATCGTTTCGTCATATCCGTTCAGATACGCAGGCCCCGTCATTTACACGATGATCGCGGTATTCCTCTTCCAGCTGCTGATGCACTGGGCGAGCTATCCGTTCGAGAATTCCTCCGTAAAACGGGTATTGAAGCCGCTCGACAATCTCGCCGCAAAGGCGGATGAGCTGGCAAGGATCGATCTTTCGGACAATAAATACAACCTGTACGGCAGTCAAAACGGTCCTGTTCCCGGCAGTTACGGTCCCGGTCAAAACGGCCCCGCTCCCGGCACTTACGGGCCGGCACAGGGCGGCTACGATCCCGCAGACGAAAAATACCGTCTGCTCGAGAATAAGATCAACAGCTTAGCGCCCGACGACGAGCAGCTTATCTCGCTCGGGGACGAGGATCTGGCGGGTATCGAGCGCGCTATGAACTCGCTGCTGATCAGGATCAGGGAAAACAATAAGCAGCAGGCGAGATTCGTCAACGACGCTTCGCATGAGCTGAGGACACCTATCGCGGTCATCCAGGGCTACGCGAACATGCTCGCGCGCTGGGGACGTGAGGACGAGAAGGTCCTCGACGAGTCGATCACCGCGATACAGAACGAATCCGAGAATATGAAGCATCTGGTGGAGCAGCTCCTGTTCTTGGCCAGAGGCGATGCGGGCAGGACACAGCTCACTATTGCTCCGATCAGCCTGAACATGCTGATGAGCGAGGTTTACGAAGAGTCGCTGATGATAGACGAGAACCACATCTACAGGCTGAGCCTTCCCGATGAGGACATCCTGGTCAATGCCGATGAAGGCCTCTTAAAGCAGGCAGTGCGCATCCTCGTTGACAATGCCGCGAAGTATACCAAAGAAAAGGATGAGATCATCTTAGGAGTCGGTGCCCGTCCGGACAACTCGGTCTATCTGAGGGTTCAGGACTCGGGTATCGGCATGAAGGAAAACGACGTGGCGCATATGTTCGAGCGCTTCTACAGGGCGGATGAGGCCCGCACCTACAACGGCACGGGACTCGGTCTCTCGATCGCGAAATGGATCGTGGACAAGCACGGCGGACATTTCGAGGTTACCTCGCGCGAAGAGCTCGGCACCAGGATCGATATCCTGCTCGCCCGCACATTTTGAGAATAATGCAGCAAAAGGTCTTTCATTTTCATGAAGGACCTTTTTAATTTCAGGAAAAAAAGATATAATACCTACAAAGGATATACAGGATATCGAATGAAGGGCCGGATACGGCTATCGGAGGGTTTATATGACTTTTAAATGCAGAAACTGCGGCGGATACATGGTTTTTTCGCCGGAAAGACAGCAGATGTACTGCTCTTTCTGCGACGGCGTCGACTGCGAGCAGCAGACCGGTGACGCGTCGCTTACGACCTGCGCTTCCTGCGGAGGCGAGATCACGGTCGGACAGTTCGTCAGTTCCTCGAAATGCCCGTTCTGCGGCAACTACCTGATCTTTGACGAAAGAGTCAGCGACAGGTTCAAGCCGGACGAGATCATCCCATTCAAGCTCGGCAAGAAGCAGGCCGTCGAGGCGATGGAAAAGGAGTTTAAAAAGCGGATATTCACGCCCATATCGTTCCTCAGTGAAAAGACACTCGGCGATATGGTCGGCAGATATGTGCCCTTTTTCCTGTATGATTTCAGGGCGCGCGGCGAATACAGGGGAACCGGCACCAAGGTGCGCAAATGGCGCGAGGGCGATTACGACTGCACGGAGACCTCGTATTACGATGTAGAGCGCGTGATGGAAGTGGACTATGACAATGTCCCCGCCGATGCGTCCGAGGAGATGCCCGACTGGAAGATGGATCTGGTCGAGCCTTATCAGTATGAGGCTCTGGAGGCCTTTGACCCTAAGTTCCTTTCGGGATTTTTCGGCGAGATCTACAATAATACCGCTGACGCGTACGCCGACCGCGCGAGACAAAAGGCCGAATCCAGCGCGCAGGTGCTGCTGCGGGATTCGATGGCGGGCTACAGATCGCTCGATCCCTCATCGGGCAATATTTCCCTCGCCGACGGGCAGATCGATTTCGCGCTTTTCCCGGTCTGGGTATATACCTACAAATGGGGCGGAAAGGATTACCTGTTCTATGTCAACGGCCAGAACGGCAAAGTGATAGGCGAGACACCGATCTCAAAGCGTAAGGTGCTGCTGTACGCGCTGACAATGGGCGGCATAATCTATGCTGTTATGTTATTTATACTTTTGATACTGGAGGTGCTGTGATGAATGATTTCGGTGCAAGCTTAAAACAGTATCTCAGACATTTTATCGTAGGCTTCATTATCGTGATCGTGCTGGCGTCGGTATTCCTGTTCATTTACCTGCGCAAGGCCAACGTACCGTCAAACTACTACGACAGCCCGAATACAGAGCGCGTTTACGGCGCGCAGAGGGTATTCGACGAGGCGGATGTGCTGACGGCGGAGCAGGAGAGCGAGCTCGAGGCCTATATCCACGAAGCGGAACTCAAGACCTGCATGGATATCGTAATTGTCACTCTTAACAGGACGCTGGCCGACTACGAGCCGGAGTACAGGTCCCGTTACGACATTCCTGTCACTCCCGACAAATACGTAATGGTATATGCGGACAAGTTCTGGGAGGACAACCGCTTCGGCTACGACAGCCCGCAGGTCCTCGACGGCACGACAGATACCGGCGACGGTGTGATCCTCGTCGACAATCTGTTCAGGGAGCCCGAGACCGGGAAGATCCACACCTGGATGGGCACGACGGGCAAGGCCGAGGTTGCCTACTCCGATTACATGATCGACAGCAGTCTCGATGATTTTTATTATTACGTCGAGGACGACTATCTGCATGCCTGCAAATACTGGGTCGACGGACTCGTCCGCAGGATGCATGTCGATGAAACGGTATATGTCTTCTACCCCAACGGCATAATCGGCACTGTGATGATCGTTTTTTCGGCTCTTTTCGCGCTGATATACTTTGCGAGCAATTCCAGCGAGAAAGCCGGCAAGAACACAACCACCAAAGAGACCTATCTTGCGGCGGAGCCCACCTTCCCTGTCTTGACGGATACCTTTACTCACAGCGATGTGCGCAGGGTCTACAATCCTCCTTCGGAGTCATCCCGCAGCGGCGGAGGAGGCGGCGGAGGCGGCCACCATTCTTCGGGCGGCGGAGGCTCGCACGGTGGTGGAGGTCACTCGAGGTAGCAATAGTGCGCCCTTGCGGGAAACTGTCAGTAAAATTGGCGGCTTTTCCTGAAAATCCTTGAAAATTCCGACATTTTGCGGTATAATATGCAGGATGGCTTGAAGTGGATTCAGTGCACACATTTTTCCAACGGAGGATAAAAACATGCCTGAAATGAGTAAAAAGTTTATTCCCGAACATATGGGCGAAGAGAACTACAGCGAGAAGATATTAAAGCTGGCTCAGCGCATCACCGACCGTATCGGACACAGGGTTACCACGAACGATCCCGAGTACTGGGGTCTTGCATGTGTTATCGACGACGAGATCGCGGATGTGGCTCTTACCATGAAGGTCAGGAAGCCGTATTATTTCGATGAGCTCTGCGCCATGAACAATATTGCTCCGGACGGCAGGGAGCAGTTCCAGGCCCTCCTGGATAAGATGGCTAAGATCGGTATCCTTGAATTCGATTACGGCGACAAGTACACCAAGGACGGCCCTATCCCCGGCACCACCTACGAGCTGAAGGACCGCCGTTACTGGGTTCCCCTGTTTGTGCCCGGATCGGCTGAATACACGAACATGAACATCGAGAGCTTAAATAAGCATCCCGAGCTTGCCATGTTCTTCGAGCGCATGACCTTCCTGCCTCTTGAGAAGGTCACACATCTGGTTCCTCCCGGAGGAGCCGGCATAGGCATGCACGTTATCCCTGTCGAGAAGGCCATTTCCATGGAAAACGGCACGATCGACATTGAGCATATATCCTACTGGCTGAAGCGTTATGAGGGCCATATCGGCGCTTCGATCTGTTCCTGCCGTGTCAGCCGCAAAAAGCTCGACGAGGGCTGCGGAGACGATTTCAACGACTGGTGCATCGGCGTCGGCGATATGGCGGATTACTGCCGTGAGACCGGACGCGGACACGACATCACCTACGATGAGGCGATGGAGATCTTAAAGCGCGCCGAGGACAACGGCTTTGTTCACCAGATTACCAATATCGACGGTGAGGGCAAGATCTTCGCCATCTGTAACTGCAACGTTAAGATATGCAACGCGCTGCGTACCTCGCAGCTGTTCAATACCCCGAACATGTCGCGTTCGGCGTATGTTGCGCGCGTCGAGAAGGAAAACTGCGTAGCCTGCGGCCAGTGCGTCGAGTACTGTCCCGCCGGAGCGGTCAAGCTCGGACAGAAGCTCTGTCTCAAGGACGGCAGCGAGGTCGAGTATCCCAAGCATGAGCTTCCAGACGAGAAGAAATGGGGTCCCGAGCACTGGGATGAGGATTACCGCGACAATAACAGGATCAACTGCTACGACACCGGTACGGCGCCCTGCAAGACGGCCTGTCCCGCGCATATCGCCGTTCAGGGCTATCTTAAAAAGGCTGCTCAGGGCAAATATGACGAGGCGCTCGCGCTGATCAAAAAAGAGAATCCGTTCCCCGCTGTCTGCGGACGTATATGCAACAGACGCTGCGAGGACGCATGTACGAGAGGCACGATCGACCAGGCGGTTTCGATCGATGCGGTTAAGAAATTCATTGCCGAGAGAGACCTTAAGGCAGAGACCAGATACATTCCCGAGATCGTTGTGGCTTCGAACCTCGGACGCTGGAAGGAAAAGATCGCCGTTATCGGAGCCGGTCCCGCAGGTCTGTCCTGCGCGTTCTTCCTTGCTCAGATGGGCTATTATCCCACCGTTTTCGAGAAGAACGAGAAGCCCGGCGGTATGCTGCGTTACGGTATCCCGTCATACAAGCTCGAGAAGGATGTGATTGACGCCGAGATCGATGTCCTCAAGGAGATGGGCGTCGAGATCAAATGCGGCGTGGATGTCGGGAAGGATATCACGCTCGACCAGCTGCGCAAGGACGGCTATAAGGCATTCTATATCGCGATCGGCTGCAGCGGCGGAAGGCTTCCCGGAGTTCCCGGCGAGGACGCTGAGAACTGTACTACAGCAGTAGATTTCCTGAAAGTAGCGAACGAGGGTAAGGTTAAGGTTTCCGGACGCACGGTAGTCGTGGGCGGCGGAAACGTAGCGATAGACGCGGCGAGAGTCAGCTCGAGGAGCGGCGCGGATACTGTTGAGATGGTATGTCTCGAGACCCGCGACATTATGCCCGCCACCAAAGAGGAGATCGCGGATGCGGAGGCTGACGGCGTTCACGTTAACTGCGGATGGGGCCCGAAGGAGGTCATCGTCGAGAACGGCAGGGCGCGCGCGATCGTATTCAAGAAGTGTCTGAGCGTTTATGACGACGAGCACCGTTTCAGACCTCATTACGATGAGAACGACACCATGACCCTCGAGGCAGACAATATAGTATTCGCGATCGGACAGACCATTATCTGGGGCGATCTGCTCGCGGGCACAAAGGTTACATACGGCAGAGGAAACGGTCCCGTTGCCGACAAACTCACATATCAGACCGATGAGCCCGATATCTTCGTCGGCGGCGATGTATTCACCGGACCCAAGTTCGCGATCGACGCCATCGCGCAGGGCCATGAAGCAGCCGAGTCGCTGCACCGTTTCGTACAGCACGGACATATGACGATCGGCCGCAACAGGAGACAGTTCATCGAGCTGGACAAGAAGAATATCTCTGTTCCTTCGTACGACAACTCGTCCCGTCAGGTGGCATACACCCAGAAGGACGTTGACGCAAAGGGCTTTAAGGATTACCACGGAACGCTCACCGAGGAGCAGGTTAAGATAGAGACCGCGAGGTGTCTGGGCTGCGGAGCTTCGGTCGTTGACGAGAATAAGTGTATCGGCTGCGGTATCTGTACCACAAAGTGCGCGTTTGACGCGATCAAGCTCCACCGCGAGAGACCGGAGTGCAGCACGATGGTCAAGGCCGAGGATAAGGCAAAGGCACTGCTGCCTTACGTCTTAAAGCGCGGAGCCAAGATACTTTTCAAGAAAAAAGAGAAATAAGAGGCGAATAAATGCACGAACTTGGTGTGGTCTTTTACATCGTAAAGGATGTGAAAAAGGTTGCGGAGGAGAATAAGGTCGAGAAGGTCAATTCCGTAACGCTGCAGGTCGGCGAGGTCTCATCGATCATTCCGTCGTATCTGACGGACTGCTGGGACTGGTCGGTCGCAAAGGAAGAAGGCCCGATCCACGGAGCAAAGCTGATCGTCGAGCAGATCGACGCGATGACTTACTGTGAGGACTGCAAAAAGCAGTATCCGACTGTGGAATTCGGAAAGACCTGCCCGCATTGCGGCAGCGAACATACCTATCTCTTAACGGGCAACGAGGTCTGCATCAAGGAGATCGAGGCGGAATAGCGGCCGGACGGATGAGCCGGCACGGCAGACGGTACCTTACAAAGCGGGAGACGGGCACGGAAATTGTGACGTAAGCGGCTTTGTAAAGATAAAATCAAAAATAGGAGGATTCAAAGATGGCAAAGTATGTATGTAGTGTATGCGGTTATGTTCATGAGGGCGATGAGGCTCCCGAGAGCTGTCCCGTATGTCATGCACCCGCTTCCAAGTTCACCAAGCAGGAAGATGAGCGCACATGGGCTTCAGAGCACGTTGTAGGCGTAGCTCAGGGCGTTAGTCAGGATATCATCGACGATCTGAGATCCAATTTCACCGGTGAGTGCTCAGAGGTCGGCATGTATCTCGCCATGGCAAGAGTTGCGTTCCGCGAGGGCTATCCCGAGGTTGGTCTCTACTACGAGAAGGCTGCTTACGAAGAGGCTGAGCATGCTGCTAAGTTCGCAGAGCTGCTCGGTGAGGTTGTTACCGATTCCACCAAGAAGAATCTCGAGATGAGGATCGATGCCGAGAACGGCGCTACCGCAGGCAAGACCGATCTGGCTAAGCGCGCGAAGGCAGCAAATCTCGATGCCATCCATGACACCGTACACGAGATGGCCCGTGATGAGGCGCGCCACGGAAAGGCATTTGAGGGCCTGTACAACAGGTACTTCAAGAAATAAGGATCATAAGTTAATTATTCGGACGCAAAAGGAGCGGCTCCGTAAGGAACCGCTCCTTTTTGTTTGTGAAAAGCCGGAATGTCGGATCTGCGGGAAAATGTGCCTTATGCGGCCTTCTTCCCGCTGCGCTTAATGCCGTCGGCGATCAGCAGATAAATATATCCGATCGCGAGGAGGAAGAACAGCAGCGCGACGATCCACCATGCCGTGCCCATGAAGGGCAGCTCGTTTGAAAATCCGAAGGCACCTGCGGGGCTGCCCCAGTTCAGGAAGAAATACGGATAATTGATGCCTTCGATAAACTGCCAGCCGCGGACATATCCGATGCCGGCATAGACAGCGTACAGGATGGGAGGAACGATAACGAAGAAGTCATTCCTTTTTTTGATCTCAAACGCGGTGCTCACAACAAAAAAGTCGAGGACTGCGGCAACCGGTACGACCAGATGGGTAAGCGTGTTCTGGATATTCCATGCGTGCGAACCAAGCGTCGGCGCGAGCACAAAACCGAATACCACGCCGGTGAGAGTGATGGATATGGTGCCCACGAATTTGATAACGGGCCATACTTTGCCTGCCTCGCGGCCGCGAAGCATCATCACGCATCCGATCGCGCAGATCAGGGCTATCGCGATATTGGACTGTATGGTGAAAAACATGAATACCCGGCTGCCGCCCATGAAGCTGAGCCTCCCCGCGTAATAGCTTAGGAAGGTGCCTGTAAGTGCGGACAGTACGGTCACGGTCTTTAGTATATAACTGCTTATTTTCTGAGGAACGGACAGATTATTCATAACTGACACCTCTCTTAATTGATTTTGCCCTATTATATTGCGCAAAATATATTAAGTCAATTAACAAAGTATAAAATTTGCTTTTGGGGGAATAAAACTGCGGATCATTCCAGAGTCCTGTATGTGAAGACTCCGTTTTCGAGGATGATATAGCCGTGCCCGGAACCGTTCTTCGGGATCGAGACCGAGCCGGGATTTAAGAAGCGGCAGCCGCCGCGCGTCTCGTCGAGAGGCACGTGCGTATGGCCGTAGATCATGATATCGCCTTCCTTCATCGGGAGGGGAGCGTCTATATTGTAATGATGTCCGTGGGTAAGGTATACGGTCAGACCGGATTCGAGCGCAAGCACGGCATATTCTGCCAGAACCGGGAACTCGAGCACCATCTGGTCCACCTCGGCCTCGCAGTTGCCGCGGATAGCGAGGATCTCGCCTTTTAGGGCATTCAGCATGGAAATGACTTCCTTCGGGGCATAGTCCCGGGGCAGGTCGTTGCGGGGACCGTGGTAGAGCAGGTCGCCGAGCAGGACCAGGCGCTCCGCCTGCTCCGCCCTGTATGCGTCGATCAGCTTCCTGCAGTAGTAAGCCGATCCGTGTATGTCGGATGCGATAAGATATTTCATGGCAATGTCCTTTCAGAGTATCAGCGAGTATCTGAGGTGATCGCGCTCGACGCCCGCGATGGTGTGCGATTTGCGCGCGATGCCTTCGTACTCGAAACCGAGCTTTTCGATGAGCTTTTTCGAGGGAATATTTTCTTCGAGGATATCAGCCTCGATGCGTTTGGTCCCGTAGTTGTCATGTATCAAAGGGATAAGGAACGATGCGGCTTCGTAGGCATAGCCCTGCTCCCTGTACTCCCTGTCGATGCGGTAGCCAATCGAGCAGCGGTGTCCGGCGTCCTCCGTAAGGTATGAAAAACTGATATTTCCGATGATGAAATCTGGGTCTTCGGAAAGAAACATGTAATAGCGGACACCGGCCGACCGCAGGAAGAGCTTCTGCTCGGCGGCTAGCGCTTTTTCCTGGTATTCGAGCGTGTAAAACTCCTCGCCGAAGCTCCTGTCCCAGCGCTCGAAGTCCGCGCGGTTGCGCGTCAGATAATCGAGCACGAGAGGCGCCATGCTCTCATCGGCGACCATCAGGATCAGCCTGTCCGTACAGTATTTAAAATTCATATATTCTCCGTTCTGCCGCGCCCGGGCGGAGGGATGTAAGCCTCCCGGTCAGTCTGTGCCGCGTATCGAAGTGTTCGGTACGTAAGGCAGCAGAATCTCACGGTATTTTTCAAGTGTCTCCTTTGACGGCGAAGCGAGCCCCCGGGGGGCGATCAGGTCGCCGGAATCCTTGTATTGCTGCAGGTAGTAGGCTTTTGCTCCCTTTATCCATATGCCGGTCTTTTTGAAATCGTCTGCCGTATGAATGCCGTCTACAACAGTAGTGCGGAACTCATAATCGATGCCGCTCTGCATGATCAGGTCGACCGAGCGGAAAATATTATCCATCGACATGTCCTTAAGACCGACCGCCTTTGAATACCCTTCCGGCGATGACTTGATGTCCATCGCGATATAATCGATTAGCCCACGGTTGATGAGGTCGGCGATCATATCGGGCGCGGTGCCGTTCGAATCGAGTTTGACGAGCAGTCCCAAAGCGCGCACTTTTTCGATGAATTCGGGCAGATCCCTGTTAAGAGTGGGTTCCCCGCCCGTGATGCATACGCCCTCAAGCTTGTTTTTGCGGCTCTCAAGCTCCCTTAACACTTCGTCATCGGGGATGAGAGGCTGGGCGTTCGGATCGAGGACCAGAACGGCGTTGTGGCAGAAAGGACAGCGGAAATTGCAGCCTCCGGTAAATACCGTGGCGGCTATCCTTCCGGGATAATCAAGAAGCGTAAGCTTCGCAAAACCATGTATCTGCATAATCACTCCTTTGCGGCATCCTGTTCGGCGGCAGCGCGCTTCGCGGCTTTTTCCGCGCGGTTGCGCTCCCTCAGGTCCTTAAAGAAAACCTGCAGTATGTCGCTGCATTCCTCACCGCAGACGCCGATCGTCGTCTCTACCTGATGGTTGAACTCCTTCATATGCAGGAGGTCCAGGATCGAGCCTGCGCAGCCCGCCTTAGGGTTCATAGCGCCGATCACGACGCGGTCGATGCGCGACTGGACTATGGCGCCCGAGCACATCTGGCACGGCTCGAGCGTGACATACATCGTGCAGCCCTCGAGCCTCCAGTCGCCGAGCTTTTTGCTGGCGCGGTCTATCGCAGTGATCTCGGCGTGCGCGAGCGTGGATTTGCCTGTATTGCGCCTGTTGTATCCGCGGCCCACGACCTTGCCGTCGCAGACGATCACGCAGCCGATCGGCACTTCACCCAGGTCGAGAGCGTGCCGGGCCTGCACCAGGGCTTTTTTCATATAATAAACGTCAGTATCCATAGATTCTCCGCAGCAGGTCAGTGTTAAGGTTACAAAACCGTTCTCCGGAATCTGTAACCTTTGCATAAATTATAAACCATTGGGAGGCAAAAATAAAAGGCGTTTTTTGGGTAAGGATCTTTACCGTTTTTCGTCGCAAAACGAAAAGCCCGGTATAAAAATGCAAAAAAACATTTTCGCATACATTTTCAAAGTGCCTGAAAACAGGCTGAAAAACTAGATTTTGTGTTTTCGCTTGTTTGAAAAAGCTACATTTTGTGATAAATATGTCGAAACACTTTGACAATTTAAAGGATTGATGATAAGATATCTTGTAGTTAGGGGTCTAACGACACACTAAATATAGGGAAGAGGAGATTCCGAAATGAGACAGCCGGCAAACATGTGTTACATTTATAACCTTATCCTGAATAACATGGGAAAGAGAGTTCTGGTCAGAGAAAATCATGGCCGCAACAGATGCGATGTGGCAGAAGGTGTCATCTCAGAGATGCATCCGCATGTATTCTGCGTAACCTTTGACGGAGACCGCCCCGAGGCAGCCAAGCAGATATCTTACAGCTACACCGATGTACTCATCCGGGATGTTGAACTTGTTTTCTGATTTTTTCGGAACAGGGGTTAATAAATTAAAGTAAAATGACGATATATTCCGTACAAAGGAATGTATCGTCTTTTTCGTTTTTATAACAAGGAGGTTATCTTATGGCACTGAACGGAATCAATCCCGGTACAAACGTTAATATCACATCGGCGACCGCATCCTATGAGAATGTGACTTTTTCAGCCGAGATCACCAAGACTTCGGCCGTTGCGGCATCCACCGACGCGGCGGTATATGAGAAGAGCGACGAGGATAAGGCAGCCGCTCTTGCCAACCACAAAATAGATTTCGAGACCCTCGACAGGCTTAAGGCTGACGCGGAGGCGCGTACGGCACAGCTGCGCGGTCTCGTTGAGAAGCTTCTCTTAAAGCAGGGCGGTACCTTCGAGAATTCGCAGGGACTCGCGAGCATCTTCAGGAGACTCGAGGTAGATGAGGAGACCCGCGCCCAGGCACAGGAGGATATCTCCGAGGACGGATACTGGGGCGTTGAACAGACCTCAGACAGGATCGTTTCCTTTGCGAAGGCACTGGCAGGCGACAATCTTGAGCTGGCTCAGCAGATGTACGAGGCTGTAAAAGAGGGCTTCAAGCAGGCAGGCAAGGAGTGGGGCGAGGATCTTCCCGAGATCTCGAACCAGACCATGGATGCCACATACAAGAAACTCGACGAGTGGATCAAGAGCCTCGGCGGCGGCAGCGACAATGCTTCGGGCAGCACTGCGGTAGCGGCGGCACAGACCACCACGGTAAAGATATCGGCCAGCTATTCCCGCGCGGAAGCGAGCTACACCAACATCAATATCAGCGGCAGCGATAAGGATGAATGAAACAAAGACATGGGGACGGTTCTTCTGTCTGGAAAAAGGTGCCTGTCACAGGCACCTTTTTTGCCGCCCTTTTCTGTTTTTTCTCAAAACATTTACACATTATTTATGGACTTGAAAAAGTGTCTGTGCTAGCATTAATGTAGATAAGGAGCTTTTTTGGCATGGGCTTAAAGAAAAGACTTTTGGTTGCATTCGCCATAATAATCATGGTCCCGCTGCTGCTGACGGGTATCGTGACGGTGGCGGTCATGGGCTTTAACTACCGGAACCTCGAAAAAGGCACGATGTCGACGGAGGACGGCGAGACGATCTACTACGTTGTCCGGAACGACGCATCGGTACCGCGCATGGAGGTGCCGGTCAGACAGACGATACTGTTCATAGTGCTGATCATCCTGCTGACCGCGTTCGTTACGGTCGTATGGCTGTACCGCAGCCTGATCCGGCCGCTCAATGTGCTGAGGATGGCCACGGCGAACATGAAGCTGGGAAACCTCGATTTTACGATCTCGGGCAATCCCGATGACGAGCTCGGGCAGCTCTGCGAGGAGTTCGAAGAGATGCGCGTGCGGCTTAAAGAGCAGATCGACGCGAGGATGAAGTACGAGCAGGACACGGTCGAGCTGATAAGCAATATCTCGCATGACCTTAAAACGCCGCTCACCGCGATAAAGGGCTATGCCGAGGGCATCATAGACGGAGTCGCGGATACCGAGGAAAAGCGCAGCAAGTACGTGCGCACGATCTACACAAAGGCATCGGATATGTCGGTGCTCGTTGACGAGCTGAGCCTTTATTCAAAGATCGACAGCAACATCATTCCGTATAATTTCGAAAAGCTCGATATCAATGCGTATTTCATGGACTGCGTTGAGGAGCAGAGCCTCGATATGGAGGTTAAGGGCATCACGATGGAGCTCGCGAGCGAGGTGCCTGCGGGGACTTTCGTAAAGGCCGACGCGGAGCAGCTGCGCCGCGTGGTAAACAATATCATCGGCAATGCGGTCAAATACATGGACAAACCCAGCGGCAGCATCAGGATACGGCTTATTCCGCTGAAATGCTGCGTTAAGGTTGAGATAGAGGACAACGGTCCGGGAATTGAGGAAAAGGATCTTGAGCATCTTTTTGAGAGGTTCTACAGGACGGATTCGTCGAGAGGCACCCGCAAGGGCGGCTCGGGACTCGGACTCGCGATAGTCAAAAAGATAATCGAGGACCACGGCGGTAAGGTCGGAGCGGCGAGCACGCCGGGAGAGGGCAGCACCTTCTTCTTTACGCTTCCGATCTATACCGAGAACAACGCGATATGTGAAGAGGTGGAAGACGCCGAATACAGCGCGCTTCCGAAGAATGAACCGCAGCCGGAAAAAGGCGGCAGGGAGGAATGTCATGAAAAAGAGGATACTGATAATCGAAGATGAGATCGAGATCGCTGAGCTGGAGAAGGATTATCTCGAGCTTTCCGAGTTTGAAGTGGACATCGAGCCTAACGGAAGCAAGGGCCTCGAGAAGGCTCTCGAGCAGGACTACAGTCTGATCGTGCTCGATCTGATGCTCCCCGGGACCGACGGTTTCGAGATCTGCAAGCAGGTCAGGGAGAAAAAGGATGTGCCGATCCTGATGGTTTCGGCGCGCAAGGACGATATAGACAAGATCCGCGGCTTAGGCCTGGGAGCCGACGATTACATGACCAAGCCCTTCAGTCCGAGCGAGCTCGTTGCCCGCGTTAAGGCGCATCTGGCACGCTATGAGAGACTGCTCGGCAGCCCCGCCAAGGAGAACACGGTCATCGAGATCAGAGGTATCCGTATCGACAAGACCGCCAGACGCGTATTCGTAAACGGCGAGGAAAAGCCTTTCACGACAAAAGAGTTCGATCTGCTCACATTCCTGGCGTCGAACCCGAATCATGTATACACCAAGGACGAACTGTTCCGCGAGATCTGGGATATGGAATCCATCGGAGATATCGCGACCGTTACCGTTCACATCAAAAAGATCCGCGAAAAGATAGAGGCGGACACCTCAAATCCCCAGTACATCGAGACTATCTGGGGCGTGGGATACCGATTTAAAGTGTGAGAAAAAAGTGCCTGTCGCCGGCCGGTGACAGGCACTTTTGTTATTCTTCTTCTTTTCCGAATAAGGATTCGAGGAGCTTTCCGAAGCCCTTTTTCTCGGGCTTGCGGTCGTCATCGTCGCCCTCCTCGGCGGCTCTCCATTCCTCATATTCGCGGTCGAGGTCAAAATCATCGGGGCTGTACTCGGTGCCGGGGATATGGTCGGAATCGGCTCTGAGACCCTCGGGCTCGCCTTCACGCGCGGCCTCTGCGCCGGCCTTTCCTGACTTTTTCTTTTTCTTCTTATTGCGGTTGAAGCGCGTGGACATCGTAACGCCGGGATTCTCGCCGGGCTTGTCGATGCGGATGTTGAGCTTCTGCGCCTGCTTTTCCTTTTCCTGCTCTTCGAAGATGTTCTCCTCCTGCCGCGCGAGCAGCTCGGCCTGATCGCCGAATTTGCGCTTTTCTTCGGCCTTTTTGCGGAGCTGGGTCAGGGCGTTTAAGTACATCTCGCTGTCATGGAGCTCGGACAGGCCTTCCTTGACACTCTCCTTATTGCGGTCAAGGACCTCCTCCTGCAGCTCGATGTTAGCGAGCATGTCGAGCATGTCATCCTTTACGCGGTTCTTTGTGGCCTCGAGGATCTGCTTGATATCCTCGAGCATGGTATCGGTGTAGAGCGAAGCCGCCGCATGCACGTCGTCGGCCTCGAGCTTGGCTCGGGCAACGGTCTCGGCCGCCTGCTTGTCCTGCTCTATGCGCGCCCTCTCGCGGCTGCGGGTCGTGGCCTCGTACTGGTCGAGTACCTCGTCGATGCCCTCGTTGAGCTTTTCGAGCAGCTCAAAGAGCTCCGACTTTGAGATTATCACGAGATCGGGTGAATTGCCGTATGTCTCGCATTTGGCAAACATCACATGTATTTCTTTTAAGATCTCTTCTATTCTGTCAGGCATGTAATACCTCCCGTTAAAGGAAACTTTTTAACCGTTTCCGGACTGTCTGCGATCTTTATAAAAAACAACTATCTATAGAAGCTTTCATAAATATCTTATACTACATATTGTATAAAATCAAATAGTTCTTGCGGTTTGAAACCGCTTTTGATATACTGATTTCAGTGTATCATATGGATCGGCAAAGGGGTAAGAATGTTAGAGAATTTGTTCCCGGATATGCCGCTTTTTGACAAGGCAGCAGGCAAATCCGTTACAGATCGTCTGAACATGGGCAGGCTCTACATCTTCAATATTTTTGGGGCTGTGGGCGTGCTCTTGACTTTTGTTGTCCTCAAATTATTCGGTCTGCATGTCCTGCCGGGCAGCTATCAGACCCTTGCTTTTCTGGTAACCACATTCGTATTTCTGCTGAGTGCCGCGGCCGTGCTGTTTACGACCAGGACCCACCGCACCGATCTTTTCGATAAGGTCTGTTATGCGTACCTGTTCGTGATCTCCGCGATCCTGTATAATTTCGCTTTCAAGGCGACCTCCGATGCCGCCGCGATCGTGTTTTACTGGGCCGTGATGCTGGTCATCGGATGTCTTCCGGTGCTGCGCCCCGAGATATTCATGGTCGTCTGGGCGATCGATCTGATCCCCGCGGCGATACTCGCATGGGTCAGGGGCTTTCCGTCGGCGACGGTCACATCGCTGATCACGATAGGCATCATGGGACTCGGACTCTCGATAGCCCTCTATTCCAACACTATCCGCAAGCTTGACTATAAGCTGCGTCTCGATTCGGCGCTTTCCGAAGCCGAGACCGATCCGATGACGCTGCTGCTCAACCGCCGCGGACTCGACCGCCGCACCGAGAATATCTGGCCCTACTGCATCAGACAGAGGGCACATGTGGCGATCCTGATGATCGATATCGATAACTTCAAAAAATACAACGACACCTACGGGCACGCCGCAGGTGACGAGTGCATCCGCAAGGTCACCGCAGCCATCCGCAGAAATGTAAAGCGCCGCACAGATTATGCGGCACGAGTCGGTGGCGAGGAGTTCCTCGTTATGCTGACGGGCATTGAGCCCAAGCTCGCGGTCAAGTGGGCACTCGACCTGAAAAAATCGATAGATTCGCTGAAGATCCCTCATGCCGATACAAACTTTAATCCGTATGTTTCGGTCAGCATGGGACTGGCCTGTGTCGAGGTCTCGGACGGCGTTACGTTCGAAAAGCTCCGCGAGGAGGCCGACAAATCACTCTACGAGGCAAAGTACAACGGCAGAGCATGCATCTACTATCACCACCGGGCATTCGGAAAGCCCGGAGCTTTGAAGAAAACAGTCGTTTAACCGTTTTCTTCGAAGTATTTAAGCACCGCACCCGACATATACAGAGAACCGAACGCCACTATGGGTTCGGTTTTTTCTTTTGCCGCATCGACTGCCTCCGAAACCGATGAGCAGACAGCAGCCTCGAAACCGCGCGCGCGGATGATGTCGGCCAGGGCAGCGGCCGGTAATGCGCGGGGACTCTCGGGAGTCAGGCATATGAAGCGTGCCGCATGAGGACATACGCTGTCCAGCATCGAATTATAGTCCTTGTCCGCGAGCACGCCCATGATGAAGGTCACTTTGGTGCCCGGCAGATAATCGTCGAGGATCTCAGCCATGGCCTCGGCGCACTGCGGATTGTGTCCGCCGTCGAGGATAAAGAGAGGCTCGGAGGAAAGAACCTGGAATCTCGCGGGCCAGCTGACACTGGCGACTCCCGATTCGATCGCTGCGGTGGGTATGTTCCAGCCGCGCTTTTTGAGGACGCGGACGGTCTCGAGCGCCACGCAGAGATTGTTTATCTGATGATGTCCGAGCAGGGGGAGGGACAGTATCTTATCTTTATACTTAAGAGTCTGGCCGCCCAGAGAATGAGCTATGGGCTCCGCCGCGGAGAAATCCGCAACTGTCATCGGAACGTTCTTTTCGGCGCAGATTTTGCACAGCGTGGCCTCATGAGGACCCGGATAGACAACGCAGTCGCAGCCGGGCTTGATGATGCCGCCTTTAGTGGTCGCGATCTCTTCGATGGTATTGCCGAGATATTCGGTGTGTTCGAGCCCGATATTCGTAAATACCGCGGCCTCGGGCGCGTCTATGGCGTTTGTGCTGTCCAAAGCGCCGCCCATGCCGACCTCGAGTACGACGATGTCGCACTGCATCTCATAGAAATACTCCATGGCGATGGCGGTCACGAGCTCGAACTGGCTCGGATGATCCTCCATCATATCGGCAAAAACCCTGACCTGAGAGGTGATCGCGGCGAGCGCCTCATCGGGGATATCCCGTCCGTTGACTTTGATGCGCTCATTGAAGCGGACCAGATAGGGCGAGGTGTAAAGCCCCGTGCGGTAACCGGCCTTGCGGAGGATCGAATCAAGGATCGCGCAGGTGCTGCCCTTGCCGTTGCTGCCGGTAACATGCACGAATTTCAGTTTTCTCTGGGGGTCACCCAGAGCCGAGAGCAGGGCGCGGGTACGGTCGAGACCGAGCTTCGTGGTGCTCCATGTATAGTCTTCTATATAAGCGATCGCTTCCTGTGCGTTCATTTTGAAGTCACCTCCGGACCGTCCGAAGCGGTCCTGTCTTTTTTGCCGGGACGCGCCTGCGCTGCGGCAAATTTAAGTCCTCCGTTCCGTCTGATCGCGGTGAGGAGGGGATAGAGCACCGCGCCGAACACGATCGCCTTCGCGATGCAGACAACGAGCCTGATCACGAGCGAACCGGTGATGAGCGTGGGGTAATACCATCCGTAGAACTTACTGTCGATCAGGATGACCAGCGTGTTGAGCAGGGTTACGACCAGCTCGCACAGAACAACGAGAACTCCGAGCTCCGTGGGCTTATAGCGGAAATCCTTCTTTTTGGCATAAAACCCGGCGATAAAACCGAGGACTATGTAAGGGAGCATCCAGAGTACGGTCGTTGCGGTAAAACCGTAACGGAGATACTGGTAGATGAGGGTTCCGACCGCGCCGACCGTGATGCCGTCTATCGGTCCGAACAGGAGAGCTGCGATCAGGATCGGAAGGCTCTCAAAGGTGATCTTAATGCTGGTGAGGTCGATAGCCAGATACCCGAGGACCGCGCATACGGCGCAGAGCATGGCGTCGGTAACCAGCTGGATCACTGTGAAATGTCTGTTGTTTTGCATAATAAAAGCTCCTTTCGGTGAGACTGTAGAGGAGCCGTCACTGACAGGAGCATAATACTCTCTTGGTGACAGCGGATGCGAAACGACACCGCGGCGTAAGCCTTCGTCCGCCGGCGACTTCCCATCCGGAGGCACTTAACGCGTCGTTTCTACTCTGACACTAATAAAAACGAATTTATTATATACGAAATGATACGTTTGTAAAGATGCAAAAAAATTTGTTTTAATCTTCTTTTTCTTCGCGAAGATCGGCGGTGATCTCCTCGGCAATGACCTCGGCCATCGGAAGGTAATCCTCGAGCAGGCGGTCGGCCGTCATCTCATACTCGGAGGCCTTTACGCGGTCGCGCAGGGTCGCGGTATTGACATAGACGTTGATCGAAGCGGCCTTCATCGCTGAGCCCGCGAGAATCGCTCCGCAGGCAACGTCCGAGATCATCATGCGGTTGCAGATCGCGTACATGCGGTCGAGCAGCTCGATAACGTCGGCGCAGGCATCCATGATATCGAGGGGGGCCATGATAGCGTTCATCGTGGCTTCTTCGAGCCTGTCGGCGCGCGAAGGGTCATCCTTCGGGATGCTGTAGGCTTTTGAGAGGGGCTCGAAGGCTTCGGCGTCCGCCTCGACGAGGTTCAGCAGCCTGATGCGGAGCTCTTCGCACTCGGTGAGCAGCTCTTTGGCTTCTTCCTCGACATCTGCATATTTTTTCTTTCCGACGGTAAAATTACCGGCCATCGCGCAGAGCGAAACGGCGAGGGCTCCGGCCATTGCAGCGCCTCCTCCGCCGCCCGGAACGGGCTTGTTCGAGGCAAGGACTTCGGTAAAATCACGGCAGGTTTTTTCTGTAAGCATATATTCTCCGATCCGTGCCGGTTCGGCAGCCCCGGGTGAGGGACTGCCGGGCACAAATATTTGATTTGGATGATCAGAACAGTCCGGTGATCACGCCGTTCTCGTCAACGTCGATCTTCTCCGCTGCGGGAACCTTAGGGAGTCCGGGCATGGTCATGATGTCGCCGGTAAGGGCAACGATAAAGCCTGCGCCCGCGCTGACCTTAAGATTGCGGACAGTGATGTTGAAATGCTCGGGGGCGCCGAGCTTTCCGGGATCGTCCGAGAAGCTGTACTGGGTCTTGGCCATACATACGGGGATCTTGTCGAAACCGAGCTTTGTGAGGGTCTCGAGCTGTTTGCGGGCAGCGGGCTCGATCGTAACGCCGTCGGCATGGTAAACACGCTTTGAGATGGCCTCGAGCTTTTCCTCAATGCTCATGTCGAGTTCGTAGCTGAAGCTGAAATCGTTGGGTTCTTCGCAGAGACGGACAACCTCGTTCGCGAGAGCTATGCCGCCTTCGCCGCCCTTTGCCCATACTTCGCTGAGAGCCACATTGACTCCGAGCTCGCGGCACTTCTTCTCAACGAGAGCCAGCTCAGCGGCTGTGTCGGTCGGGAATGCGTTGATCGCGACAACACAGGGAAGCTTGTATACGTTCTTGATATTGTCAACATGACGCAGGAGGTTCGGAAGACCTGCCTCGAGCGCGGCCAGATTCTCAACGCCCAGCTCTGCCTTGGGTACGCCGCCGTGATTCTTAAGGGCGCGTACGGTCGCGACTATAACGACGGCCGAAGGGGTAAGTCCCGCGAGACGGCACTTGATGTCGAGGAACTTCTCTGCGCCGAGGTCTGCGCCGAAGCCGGCCTCTGTGACCGCGTAATCACCGAGCTTCATAGCCATCCTCGTGGCGATGATCGAGTTGCAGCCGTGCGCGATATTGGCGAAGGGGCCGCCGTGAATGAAGGAAGGCGTGCCCTCGAGAGTCTGCACGAGATTGGGCTTAAGAGCGTCCTTTAAGAGCGCGGCCATAGCGCCTTCCGCCTTAAGATCATGCGCGGTAACGGGACGGTCATCGTAGGTGTAGCCCACGATCATGCGGCCGAGGCGCTCCTTCATATCCGTGATCGAAGAAGACAGGCACAGCACGGCCATAACTTCGCTCGCAACCGTGATGTCGAAGCCGTCCTCGCGGGGTACGCCCTGCATCCTGCCGCCGAGTCCGTCGACGATATTGCGCAGCTGGCGGTCGTTCATATCTACACAGCGTTTCCAGGTGATCTTTTTAACGTCGATCCCGAGCGCGTTGCCCTGCTGGATGTGATTGTCGAGCATGGCCGCGAGCAGATTGTTCGCAGCGCCGATGGCATGGAAATCACCGGTGAAATGAAGGTTGATGTCCTCCATCGGTACTACCTGTGCGTATCCGCCGCCCGCAGCACCGCCCTTAACTCCGAAAACGGGTCCGAGCGAGGGCTCACGCAGAGCTACGATAACATTTTTGCCGATCTTTTTGAGTCCGTCCGCAAGACCTACGGTCGTTGTGGTCTTGCCCTCACCCGCGGGGGTGGGATTGATGGCCGTGACGAGTATGAGCTTGCCGTCGGGCCTGTCCGCACGGTCCTTTAAGAGTTTGTAATCAACCTTTGCCTTATAGCGGCCGTACTGCTCAAGGTACTCGTCGCCGACGCCTGCGGCGGCCGCTATTTCAGTAATGGGGCGCATCTTGCATTCCTGCGCGATCTCGATGTCTGTCTTGTACATGTTTTTCTTCTCTCCGTTCCTCTTTCCTTTTTCCTTTTTCGCCGGATCATATTCTTTTCCGACCTTCTCATTGTAACTGTAAAAAAGGCGTAAGGTCAATGAAAAGGTGAAAAGTTTTACCCAAAATAGGCAAAGAGTCATTCAACACCAAAAAATTTGCACAATTCATGTAAAAACACAAAAAAATTTTGTCAAATCTATTCACAAAAAAAGAAAAAGGTTGTATAATTGTGACAATAGTGATTCTTCACTATGAAAACAGTAAAATTTGGCAGAAATGTCTGCCGAAAGGGGTGCAGCATGGAAGAAGGCAATTCTTTCAAAACAAAAAACTCTTCAAAGGTCAGCTTCCTTAACAGAATGAACACGAAGATCGCGATGCTGATCGTCGTTATGATCGCTGTTCCGCTGGCCATCATCGTTCTGATATCCGTTTCCCAGACGAAGAAGACAATGGAAGAGACATACAGTACTTACGCGATGAACCTTGCCGAGGAGGCAGCGGTAGGCATCGACTTTGCGACCGAATCGAGCGAAGGCACATACGGAAATTACGCATTGAACCTTGCCGAGGAGGCGGCTGTATCGATCAACTCACTGCGTGATTTCGGCGAAGAGGTTTATCTGAACTATGCGATGAACCTCGCGGAAGAGGCGGTTGTCGGCATCAACTCGGCTATTGTTTCGAGTGAGGAGGTTTATAAAAACTGCGCGCAGAACCTTGCGGAAGAGGTTGTTGTCGGTATGGATCTGGTAGCGGCGCTCGGACTTCCCCTCGATCAGTCCAGGATCGGAACCATCCTCAGCAATATCCAGATCAAGGACGTTGAAGGCTCCTACGCATACATGGTAAGCCCTACCGGTACGATGATGTGGCATCCGACCGCATCGAAGATCGGTCAGCCCGTTGAGAATGCGGCTGTCAAGGGTATAGTAGCGGATCTGGCAGCAGGCAAAAAGGTTGAGAACGGAGCCGTTCTTTATGATTTCAACGGTTCATACAAGCTCGCGGGATATGCGTTTACCGCACAGGGCTATATCGTGCTGGTTACCGCAGACTACGCCAACTTCGTAAAGATAGATTACGATTCGCTGATCGGAGGTATCCACATCAGCGGTGTGCCCGGATCATATGCATACATGGTATCACCCGACGGCACTATGCTCTGGCATCCCACTCCCGAGAAGGTCGGACAGCCTGTAGAAAATGCGGCTGTTAAGGGCATCGTTTCGGATCTGGCTGCGGGCAAGACCGTAGAGGACGGAGCCGTGGTTTACGAGTTCAAGGGCGCGAACAAGATCGCGGGCTATTCCTTCACATCCGAAGGCAATATCCTTCTCGTTACCGCGGATTACCACGCATTCATGAAGATCGATTACGACGAGCTGCTCGGCGGCATCGAGATCAGCGGCGTAGAGGGATCTTACGCATACATGGTATCACCCGACGGCACGATGCTCTGGCATCCGACCGCATCGAAGATCGGCCAGCCCGTTGAGAACGCGGCGGTTAAGGGTATAGTTGCCGATCTTGCGGCAGGCAAAAAAGTTGAGGACGGATCCGTTATATATGAGTACAAGGGCGCGTTAAAGGTTGCCGGATATGCGTTCACAAAGAGCGGAGACATCGTTCTCGTTACGGCAGACTACGACAAATTCGTGAAGATCGACTATCAGGCGCTGCTCGGCGATCTGGAGATCAGCGGCGTAGAGGGGTCTTACGCATACATGGTATCACCCGAGGGCACGATGCTCTGGCATCCCACCGCATCGAAGATCGGCGAGCCTGTTGAGAACGCGGCAGTCAAGGGCATCGTAGAGAAGCTCGCTGCGGGGCAGAAGGTTGAGCCGGGCGCTCTGGTATATGAGTACAAGGGTTCCGACAAGCTCGCGGGATACGCGCTTACAAAGAATAATGTCATCGCGGTCGTTACCGCCGATTACGATAAGTTCATAGCACCCATCACCGCGCTTAAGGGCAGACTGATAATGATCGGCGTTATCGCGGCCGTTATCTGCTGCGTACTCGGATATCTGTTCGTTATGACGCTGATGAAGGCGTTTGACGAGCTGGTACCCGTTATCGATAAGACAGCAAACTTCGATCTGACCAAGGACGACAGAGTCAAGAGACTTTCGAAGCGTAAGGATGAGGTCGGCGTTATCGCGAAGGCCGTCGATTCGATGAATGAGAACCTGAGCGGCATCGTAGGCCAGATTCACGGCGCGAGCGACAGCATTTCGGGCAATGTCGATGAGCTGTATGACGCTACCGTCAAGATCAACGAGCTCTGCACAGATAACTCTGCAACGAGCGAAGAGCTCGCGGCGGGCATGCAGGAGACCACCGCTTCGACCCAGTCAATTGCGTCGAACGTTGAGAACATCCAGGCAGGCGCCGAAGAGATCAAGCAGATGGCCGATGACGGCAACAAGCTTTCCGATGAGGTTATGGACAGGGCAGGCGAGCTCAAGCGCACCACAGAGGCCGCTACGAGAAAGACGACCGAGCTCTACGATTCCGTTAAGGTTAAGTCCGAGGCCGCTATCGAGGCATCGAAGGCAGTTGAGAAGATCAACGAACTTACCAGAACCATCATGGCGATCTCGTCACGTACCGGACTGCTCGCGCTTAATGCTTCCATCGAGGCTGCGAGAGCAGGCGAGGCCGGCAGAGGCTTCTCGGTTGTCGCTAGCGAGATCGGAAATCTGGCAGACCAGTCATCCACGGCTGTTAAGGACATTTCGGCGATCGTTGCCGAGGTTAACGATGCCGTCGGACAGATGTCCGAGTGCATCGGCGAGCTGATCGGATTCCTTGAGAGCAACGTTCTTACCGACTACGACAACTTCGGTAAGGTCAGCGACCAGTACAGGACCGATGCGAACTCGTTCAAGGACAGCATGTCCGACATCGAGAGCAGCATTTCTACTCTGAATATGAACATCAACCAGATCGTGGAAGCGATCGGCGGCATCAACACCACTATCTCAGAGGCCGCAAACGGCGTAACCGATATCGCGGACAAGACCTCCGACATGGTAGGCTCGACATCCGGAACGGCAGACGGCGTTGCTTCCTGCAGAGAGAGGGTTAAGGAGCTCAACGATATCATCAAGAGATTCAAGCTTTGATGAGGTTCATAAAGGAAATATTTTGGGGGCGGACATCTATTTAGGTGTCCGTCCCCTCATGTTTCTAAAAAAATAAAATAGCAGGTGACTTTTTGAGATTTTAGTGTATAATGTTAAAATGAAGGATAAGGTGGTCGCTATGATAGTGGTTTTTTGTATCATCCGCGGGCATCAAATGTATAAAGAAAAGGAGTAAAATTATATGGCACTTGATTTAACGAAGTACGGCATTACCGGTACTACAGAGATCATTTACAATCCTTCCTATGAGGACCTTTACAAGGAAGAGATGGCTCCCGGCCTTGAGGGCTTTGACAAGGGAGTTAACACCGAGCTCGGCGCAGTTAACGTTATGACAGGTATTTATACCGGTCGTTCGCCCAAAGACAAGTACATCGTTATGGACGAGAATTCAAAGGATACCGTTTGGTGGACCACCGAAGGCTACAAGAACGATAACCATCCCATGACAGAGGACACCTGGAAGGTCGTTAAGGATCTCGCACAGAAGGAGCTCTCCGGCAAGAGACTGTTCGTTGTTGACGCATTCTGCGGCGCTAACAAGGATACCCGCATGGCAGTCCGTTTCATCATGGAGGTTGCTTGGCAGGCTCATTTCGTCAGAAATATGTTCATCAAGCCCACCGCTGAGGAAGAAAAGAACTTCGAGCCCAACTTCGTTGTTTACACCGCTTCGAAGGCAAAGGTTGCCAATTATGCGGAGCTTGGCCTCAATTCCGAGACCTGCGTAGCATTCAACGTTACCAGCCGTGAGCAGGTTATCCTTAACACCTGGTACGGCGGCGAGATGAAGAAGGGTATGTTCTCGATGATGAACTACTACCTTCCTCTTCAGGGCATGGCTTCCATGCACTGCTCGGCAAACACCGATATGAACGGTGAGAACACCGCTATCTTCTTCGGTCTTTCCGGAACAGGCAAGACCACTCTTTCGACCGATCCCAAGAGACTCCTCATCGGTGATGACGAGCACGGCTGGGATGACAACGGCGTATTCAACTTCGAGGGCGGCTGCTATGCTAAGGTTATCAACCTTGACAAGGATTCCGAGCCCGATATCTACAACGCTATCAGACGTGACGCTCTTCTTGAGAACGTTACCGTTGACGCTGAAGGCAAGATCGATTTCGCTGACAAGAGCGTAACCGAGAACACCCGTGTATCTTATCCTATCGATCACATTGAGAATATCGTACAGAAGGTTCGTCCTACATCTTCGGGCCCCGCTGCAAAGAACGTTATCTTCCTTTCGGCAGATGCTTTCGGTGTACTTCCTCCTGTTTCGATCCTTACTCCCGAGCAGACTCAGTACTACTTCCTGAGCGGCTTCACAGCTAAGCTTGCAGGTACAGAGCGCGGCATCACCGAGCCCACACCTACATTCTCGGCTTGCTTCGGTCAGGCATTCCTTGAGCTTCATCCCACCAAGTACGGCGAGGAGCTCGTTAAGAAGATGCAGAAGAGCGGCGCTAAGGCATACCTCGTTAACACCGGCTGGAACGGAACCGGCAAGCGTATCTCCATCAAGGATACCCGCGGTATCATCGACGCTATCCTCAGCGGCGACGTTAACAAGGCTCCTACAAAGACCATCCCTTACTTCAACTTCGAGGTTCCCACACAGCTTGACGGCGTAGCATGGGGCATCCTTGATCCTCGCGATACATATCAGGATCGCGGCGAGTGGGAGACCAAGGCAAAGGATCTTGCAGGACGTTTCATCAAGAACTTCGCTAAGTATGAGACCAACGATGCAGGTAAGGCACTTGTTGCTGCAGGCCCTCAGCTGTAATCTTGTAATCTTTGAAAACTTAATACACGATATTTGCGCACGGAGCCGTTTCGGTTCCGTGCGTTTTTTATTTCACAAAATGTGTTAAGAATTTCACGATATATGCCGAAATACAGTGCAGAAGAAATAAGGCACGGATGCCTGATATTTTATTTCCGCAGATTTTCAGAAGGAGCTGTATGGATGCGGGAGCGGTTGATTGCGCTCATTTGCAGCGAATAATGTATCAGGAGAAGTGCATGAAAGTTACGAATCTTTATAATTCCAATATTCAGAACAGCCTCAGGGTGGACGACGCAGGTTCTGCGGCAGCAGAGCTTAAAAGCGGTGACATTCTTGAGGGTCTTGTTACTTCTTCGGGAAAATCCACCAAAGTAGAATTCGCACAGCTGAATAATAAAGAGGTCACCTTTGACAGCAAAGCGGTTGACGGAGCATATGTTGGGCAGAAGCGCAGATTTGAGGTAGTTGAGGCATCGGGCAGGCAGCTCGTGCTCAAGGACCTCGGGGGCGTGGCGGCCGACGTTGAGGCAAAAGGCATCATTTCGGCCAAGGTCGATATGAGCATGCCGAAGATGGTCGAGGATTTCTCGGAGACCAACGGTTCCAAGGAAAAAGAGGACACCGATTCGATAAAGAGACTCAGCGATGAGGACTACAGCGAGCTGGCGAACGAAGGCTTCTCGATAGAGGATTTCAAGGCGGAGAGACTGGTCAGGGCGCTTGAGAGGATCAAGACCGGCAGGGCCGCGAAGCGTGAATCGGTCGAGGCTCAGAGCGAAAAGATTAAGGAGACCGGCGAAAAGATCAAAAAGCAGGCGGCAAAGGCCGCGGCAGACAAATACGCCGCGAACAGGAACATTGCCGAGAGGCTTATAGAGGCCGATCTGCCCGTGACCGACGAAAACGTGAACGATATCATAAATGCGATGGTCATGAGCGCGGACGTGAGCAGGATGACCGACAATTCGATGGCGTATCTGATCGGCAGAGAGCTGACTCCTTCGGTGATCAACGTCTACAGATCGGTCTATACCGGCAGCATAAGACGCAACGCGATCAGCGATGAGGACTGGAAAAACCTGGAACCCGCGGCAGAGTCGATCATTTCCGAGTGCAGGGAAGAGCTTGAAGCGGAATCCCTTGCGGCGATTGAGAACGGCGCAGAGATGAACCGGATCCCCGAGGTGCCCACCGGGGCAGACGCGAGATGGTTCGTTGAATATAACATTCCGCTGAACAAAGAAAATCTCATATACAAAAAAGAACTCGAGGAGCTCAAAACCAACGGCAGGAGCGAAGAAGAGGTCGCCGATGCGGCAGCCAGAGCTCTCGACCGCGGCGAGAACGCCGATGCGGCGATTCTTATCGGGAGACATGAGCCCGGCGGCAAAAACGGCGGCTCGGGAAGCGAAGGCGGACGTGACCGTGATCGGAGCTACGGCCCGATCGAAGAGCTCACCGCAAAGCTGAGACTGAACGAGATTAGGCTTTCGATGGCGACCGCGTCGGGAACTCCCGCGAGGATCGACGGCATCGATACCGACATAAAAGGACTCGAGGCACAGATCGAGGCGATCCGCGAACAGATCGGCCGCTATTTTGAGGCGCTGACAGCGGAGATCGGCATAGACGAAGCACAGGCGGCACCCGCAGCAGAGCTCGCGGCGCAGACCGTTGAGGCGGTAAGCGACATCGCGGCCGCACCCGTCACCCTCTACGGGATGACATACAGCATCCGTCAGACCGTTACGCTCGCGCAGCTCTCCGAAACAGCAGGGAGCATCACCGTACAAACCGGCGAAGCCGAGCTTACGGTACAGCGCACGCAGGGCTCATTTACAGCGTCGCTCAGATACGAAGAGAGCTCAACGCAGGTCAGGACAGACCTCGGCGATTCGATGGCAAAGGCATTCAGGAATGTCGATCAGCTGCTTGAGGGCGAAAACCTCGAGCTGACCGAGGCAAACCGCAGGGCGGTCAGGATCCTCGGCAGGAACTCGATGGAGATAACCCGCGAGAATATCGAAAATATCAAGTATTACGACGCGAAGGTCAACCGGATGATCGAGGGCCTGAAGCCCGCGATGGTGATGTCGATGATCAAACGCGGCATGAACCCCCTCGAGATGGACATTGACGCGATCAACGACATGATAGCCGATATAGAGGCCGAAGAAGGCGTTTCCGAGGAGGAGCGCTTCAGCAGCTTCCTTGTAAGGCTCGAAGAGAACAATGAGATCACGGAGCAGGCCAGAGCCGCATACATCGGCATCTACAGGCTCCTATACCAGATAGAGAAATCCGACGGCGCCGCGATAGGAGCGGCGGTCAATTCGGGAAAGACGCTCACTTTAAAGAACCTGCTGACAGAAGCCAGAACGAGACGAGCGGGCGTAGACGCGAAGGTTGACGACGATACTCCTCTGGCGGAAACGGTGTTTACGAATTCGATAACCGACCAGATCCTGGACGGATTCGCCGGAGCGCAGAGGGAAGCCGTAAGATACAATCTGGCACTTGCGAAAGAGGCTGCGGCGGTTACCTCGCCCGAGGCATGGAGCGAAGCGGTCGACGCGGATTCTCCGGAGAATATGTCTCTCGAGATGCTCGCGGAAAAGCTTGCAGCGGAAAAAGCCACGGTTTCCGATTCGGACGCGGCACAGGCAGCGGCCAACATCAGGAGCGTGATGAGCCAGGCATCGGGGTCGAAAAAGTTCCTCGCTGCGATCGGAGTCGATGACAGCGTAAACAATATAGAGACACTCGAAAACGAAGGCGAAGACCTTTCGCTTGAATTCGGATCTGCCGAAGAGCTTGCCGGGGCGATCACAGATCCCGAGAGTATGAGCGGGATGTTCGCGGAGCGCGCGGCAGCGGCGGAAGCAGAGGTCGAAGGCGAATTCCTCGGCAGCATCGCGATAATCTCGAGAGGACGCGAGCTGGACGAGACACTCAAGAAATACGGATTGCTCGGAGATCTCGCGAAGAAAGAGCATTACAGGATGAGCACCGCGGGTGACGCTCCCGCGAGGATCAACCTGACCGTGATACACAGCACGGAGGGTGCCGGAACGATAAGCCTTGAGGTAAGCACCTCAAGCTACAGGGTTCACGCGGATCTGAGCCTTACCGTTTACGAAAGGGACGTTGAAGATCCGAAAGCGACCGAGGGCAGGATCGACGGCAGGATATCCTGCGACAGCAGCGGAGAGCTGGACGCGATCGCCACACCTCTTTCCGCATTCCTCACCGCGATGCGTGAGGCGGGCTTTGAGACAGGCGATATCGGAACCGGCATCGACAGGATCAGCCCCGACAATTATCTTTCAAGGCTCGGAGAGCTCAAACGCAGAGCAGCGGCGGTCACGGCGCAGGTTGAGAACGAAAGGAAAAAGCCCGCGACACTGCAGCTTTACAATATAGCAAGATCGTTTATTTCAAATTTCATCTGATCAAAGGAAGGAAAAACACATGAGGATCAATCATAACATTTCAGCAATGCAGACGAACACACAGCTCCGTAAGACCGGAAAGTCCCTTGACAAGAGCCTTGAGCGCTTATCGAGCGGCTACAAGATCAACAGGGCATCGGACGATGCTGCCGGCATGGCAATCTCCCGCAAGATGAAGACGCAGATAGAGGGTCTTGAGCGCGCGTCGCAGAACGGCTCGGACGGCATCTCGGTCATCCAGACCGCAGAGGGCGCACTGAACGAGGTTACCGCGATGCTCCAGCGTATGAGACAGCTGGCTGTACAGGCTGCGAACGGAACCAACACCACCGAGGACAGAAGCGCGATCCAGCAGGAGATCAACCAGCTCCAGGCCGAGATCCAGAGAATCTCGACAACCACCGAGTTCAACACCAAGACCCTGCTCGACGGCAACCTCGACAAGAATTCTTACACCAACAACACCTACGTTAACCTGATCTATTCCTCGGATACCGTAGAGAGCATCGATTACGCGATGAACATTACCGTGGATCCGAGACAGGCAGTTGTAGTCGGCGGCGTTCCCACCTTCGACGAGATCGGCGAAGATGAGGCCGGCTCGATCACGATCAACGGATATACGCTGTATTTTACCGAGGGCATGACTCTCGAGACCTGCTACTCGGGCATCAGAAACCTCTGCGACCAGATGAACATCAGGGCATTCTTCGGCGACGGGCCCGATACCGACGGACCCATCGAGACCGCGGGCTACACCGAGACCGGCATCGGCGAAGGCAATCTGATCCTTATGTCGAACGGCTACGGATCGACCCAGAAAGTCAGCGTTCAGTGCAACAACGAGGCGCTTGCGGATCTGTTCGGACTCAGCACCGAGACCGTGACCGCGTACGGCGTGGACGCGCAGGTTGAGCTCGGCGACGGCTTCGGCACCACAGCGACCGCATCGGCTGTAGGCGATATCGTTTATGTAAAGGACAACAACAATTTCGAGATGAGATTCCAGATCACTCCGGGCGCCAGCCAGACTATGTTCACCGACGCGGCGGGCGACGCCAGCGAAGAGGCATCATACGCCGAGGGCGAGGTGCTCGAGTCGCTTACCACGCTGCTCGAGGCGGGTCCGATGTACCTGCAGGTAGGCGCGAACGAGCATCAGGACATGGAAGTTAAGATCCCGAGAGTCGATCCCGTAACGCTCGGCATCGCGAATATCAATGTCTGCACCGAAGAGGGAGCGCAGCGCGCGATCACTCTTTACGACAATGCCGTAAACGAGGTTTCGGCGATCAGGGCTAAGCTCGGCGCGTACCAGAACAGACTTGAGCATACGATCAACAACTTAGAGACGACCGACCTTAACATGACCGAGTCGATGTCGCGTATCGAGGACGTTGATATGGCTGAGGAAATGACCAACTACACGCAGCAGAACGTGCTCGACCAGGCCGGCACCGCAATGCTCGCGCAGGCGAACGAGAGGCCTCAGAACATTCTCCAGCTGCTCCAGAGCTGATGACAGCGGCAGGTAAGAGCGGCGGTTAAAAGGCCGTACAACTTATATTCGCAAAGAGGACAACAATGGATAAGAGCAGACAGAAGGATTTTGCAAGAAGGATCGCACAGGCGAACAAGACCGAGCTTGTCGTGATCACTTATGATATAATACTCGAAGAAACGGACAACGCGAAAGCGGCATTGGCCGCGGGCAATACGGAGGAGGCGAGGGCCGCGCTCAAATCGGCCCAGAAGTTCCTCGGCGAGCTCATGAGCGTGCTCGATTACAGATACGCGCTCTCGAAGCGCCTGCTGAACCTCTACGAATATGTGCAGCGCATGCTCGTAGCCAGCGATATCGCGGGCGAGGACAGAGGGCTCGACGGGGCAAAGAACGTGATATCGGGTCTGCGCAGGGCATTTGCCGAGATCGCGCCCGGAGATGAGTCAGGCGCGGTCATGGAGAACTCGCAGAATGTTTACGCGGGCCTTACTTACGGCAGGGGAAGTTTAAACGAGACGAACCTTTCGGACGGCTCCAACAGGGGATTTCTCGCGTAAGAGCGGGAACCGGCATTTACACGGATATGGGTGGATGAGCATATGGACATACGGGTCGGTGACATTGTGAAGATGAAAAAAGCCCATCCCTGCGGCAGCAGCGAATGGGAGGTGCTCCGGACGGGGATCGATTTCAGGCTTAAATGCAGGGGCTGCGGGCATATGATAATGATCCCGCGGACGCAGGCAGAGAAGAATATCAAGGACATTTTAAGGGCCGAATGAGGCATTTTATATCAAAAAATAAGCGGGAACCGTAAAAAGTTCTTGCTTTTTTTTGACACAGGTGCTAATATATACGATCGTGATATATTATTTTCCTTGCTCTCCGCGTGACGGAGGGCCAGAGACCAAAAGGAGGTGCAACGCAACTATGAACAAGTACGAATTAGCCTTAGTTGTTAATGCAGTTATCGAGGATGAAGCAAGAGCTGCAGTCCTGAACAACATTAAGGACATGATCACCAAGTTCGGAGGTCAGAACCTGAATGTTGAGGATCAGGGCAAGAAGAGACTTGCTTACGAGATCCAGAAGATGAACGAAGGATACTACTATTTCATCCAATTCGATGCTGAGACTACTGTTCCCGCGGAGCTTGAGTCAAGACTTCGCATTATGGACAATGTACTCAGATACTTATGCATTAGACGTGACGAGGAATAAGGAGGTCAGGGCCTAATGAACAAAGTCATTTTAATGGGACGTTTAACACGTGATCCTGAGGTTAGATACTCACAGGGTCAGAATTCCACCGCTATCGCAAAGTTTTCGATCGCCGTAGACCGTCGTTTCAGACGTGACGGTCAGCCCGAAGCTGATTTCTTCAATTGCACATGCTTCGGTAAGCAGGCGGAGTTTGTAGAGAAATATCTCCAGAAGGGCACAAAGGTGGTTACCACCGGTCGTGTCGAGAACGACAATTATGAGAAGGACGGCGTAAAGCATTACAACGTTCAGATCATGGTCGAGGAGATCGAGTTCGCCGAGAGCAAGAACGCTCAGGGCAATTCGGGCAGCGATAACTCAGGCAGATCCGCAGGACCTGCTCCCGCCGGTGACGGATTCATGAACATCCCCACAGGAATTGACGAGGAATTACCGTTTGCCTAAACAGGCAGGTTAACAGAAATCGAATAGGAGGTAGCAGCAATGCCGTTCAATAAGAACAGAGAACAGAATGATAAGGATGCTCCGATGAAGAAGAGAATGCCTCGCAGAAAGAAGAAGGTTTGCGCTTTCTGTGCGGATAAGACCGGAGCCGGTGTTGATTATAAGGATGTAAACAAGCTTAAGAGATTTGTTTCCGAGCGTGGTAAGATTCTTCCCAGAAGAATTACCGGCAACTGCTCGAAGCATCAGAGAGCCATCACCGTAGCTGTTAAGCGCGCGCGTCATCTCGCTCTTATGCCCTACACTGTAGAGTAATCAGTTGAAAGAACAGACTTGATCGTTCGTTCCGGACGGTACAGCAGATCGCTGTACCGTCCTTATTTTTTTATTCTATTTTTCGCCCGAGTGTGATATTATGATTATGAATACAGTTTTATCCACAGTGGGGTTTAAAAATGGACAACAAACGCAGACTTGTTCCGTTCATAAGGAGCATACTCAGATGGTCGCTGATCCTGGTAGTTCTGCTGGTGATCTTTACCGCGATCGAATATTCGATCGACCGGCGCGCGGGCATTACCGCCACGGTCTTTCTCGGGTTATATATCATCATTGTCATGATTATGTATCTCGTAAAGCACAAGACGCTGGTGCTGGAACTCGTGCGCTTTGGTGTCAATTACAGCAACGTTCAGAGAAAGCTCGACCAGGAACTGGAGATCCCCTATGCGATCCTTGACAAGACCGGCAGCATACTCTGGTCGAACAAGAAGCTCCTTGAGATGGTCGGCAACAAGATCAGACCGAGGCAGGCAGTCACGACTCTCTTTCCCGAGCTCACGACCGAAGAGTTCCCCGAGGGCGACGAGCAGGCGAATGTATTCCTCGAGTGCAATTCTATGCATTACCGCGTGCTGATGAAGAACCTCACGATCGAGGGTATCCGCGACGATTCGAGATGGGGCAGCGATAAGCTCAGACCGTCCGAGGAATCGGGAGAGACGCTGGTCATCGCGTATTTCTACGACGAGACCGAGATCAATACCTTAAAGCAGGAATTAAAGGACAACGAGATAGTAGTCGGCCTCCTTTACATCGATAACTATAACGAGGCGCTCGAGAGCATTGACGAAGTAAGAAGATCCCTCTTTGCCGCGCTCGTTGACCGTAAGATAAACAAGTATTTCCAGAATTACGACGCGGTCATCAAGAAGTTCGAGCAGGACAAGTATATCCTTGTATGCCAGAACAGCAGTCTTAACGCGCTCGAGAATTCGAAGTTCGACATCCTTGAGGACGTACGCGGAGTCAATATCGGCAACGAGATGAACTTTACCGTCAGCATCGGTATCGGCGCGGAAGCCGGAACCTTCAGCAAGACCTACGAATCCGCTCGTGCTGCCATCGATCTGGCTCTGGGACGCGGCGGCGACCAGGTTGTCATCAGGGATAAGGACAGCGTTAAATATTACGGCGCGAGGACCAGCTCCGTCGAGAAGAATTCAAAGGTTAAGTCGAGAGTTAAGGCTCACGCACTGCGCGAGCTGCTCGAGACAAAAGACAAGATACTCGTTATGGGCCACAGCATGCCCGATATCGACGCGTTCGGTTCGGCGGTCGGAATCTACAAGATCGCTTCGTCGATGGACAAGGAAGTGCATATTGTCCTGAGCGACGTGACCGGCTCGATACGTCCTATCGTCAACAAATTCGAAGAAACTACGGATTACAACGGTCTGATCGTTTCGCGCGAGGAAGCGGTGGATATGATCGACTCGAGTACGATGGTAGTCGTGGTCGATGTCAACAGGCCCAGCTACACGGAGTGCCCCGAGCTGCTCGAGAGAGCGAAGACGATCGTCGTGCTCGACCATCACAGACAGTCCGACGAAGCTATCGAGAATGCGGCCCTGTCTTATATAGAGCCCTCGGCGTCATCGGCCTGCGAGGTCATCTCGGAGATCATACAGTATTTCGGCGAGAATATCAGGTTCAAGCCCGTCGAGGCGGATGCGATGCTCGCCGGCATCATGGTGGATTCAAACAATTTCCAGAACAAAACCGGAACGAGAACCTTCGAGTCCGCGGCATATCTGCGCAAGAACGGCGCTGACATGACGAGACTCAGGAAGATGTTCCGCGAGGAGATGAACGAGTATGTTGCGCGCGCGAAGGTTGTTTCGTCAGCGCAGCTGTTCATGGACCAGTTCGCTTTCGCGGTATGCGATGCGGATAACGTGGATTCACCCACAGTGCTCGGAGCCCAGGTAGCGAACGAGCTGATGGATATCAACAATATCAAAGCAAGCTTTGTATTTACGGATTACAACGGGACCATTTACGTCAGCGCGCGTTCGATCGACGAGGTGAACGTTCAGGTCATCATGGAGAAGCTCGGAGGCGGCGGACACATGAGCGTTGCGGGAGCGCAGTTTACCGATTGTACCGTTGAGGAGGCCATGGGGAAGGTCAAAGACATACTTACACAGATGAAAGAGGGAGGAGAGGTTTAATGCAGGTTATTTTACTTGAAGATGTTAAGAGCCTTGGAAAGAAAGGCGATGTGGTCAAGGTGAGCGACGGATACGCGAGGAATTTTATCCTGCCCAAGAAGCTCGGCCTTGAGGCTACCGACAAGAATTTAAAGGAGCTCGCGATCCAGAAGGCGGAAGAAGAGGCACGCCAGAAGGCGATCTACGAGGAAGCGGTCGAGTTCGGAAAGAAGCTCGAGGCGAAGTCCGTTACCCTTGAGATCAAGGGCGGCGAAGGCGGAAGGACCTTCGGTTCCGTAACCGCAAAGGAGATCGCGGCTGCGATCGAGGAGCAGCTCGGATTTGACATCGACAAAAAGAAGCTCGTGCTCGCGGATCCTATCAAGAACGCGGGAAGCTACACAGTAGGAATCAAGCTTCATCCCAAGGTTACCGCGGAGATGAAGGTCAATGTAAAGACCGTGTGAAAGAGGTAACGTTTTGGAAGAAGCAATAATCAGAAGAGTGATGCCTTACAGCGCCGAGGCCGAACAGGCCGTGCTCGGCGCGATGATAATGAGCAAAGAAGCCATTCAGGCAGCCTCGGAGATCCTCCTTCCGGAGGACTTTTACCAGCAGAAATTTTCCCTGCTGTATTCGACGATCCTCGAACTGACTAACGAGGGTAAGGTCGTGGATATCGTCACGCTCCAGGACCGCCTGAAAACAAAGGATGTTCCGCAGGACATGAGCAGCCTGAGCTTTATCAGCCAGATCGCCCGCTCGGTGCCTACGGCGGCCAATGTGCGCCATTACGCCGATATCGTTAAGGAGAAGGCGATAAAGAGGCGGCTGATCGCCGCAGCGGAAAAAATAGAGAACCAGTGCTATCTCGACAGGGAGGACCTCGATGCGGTCCTTGATTCGAGCGAGAAGCAGGTATTTGAGATATCGCAGAACAGACGCACATCGGAGTTTGAGAGCATCAAGGATGTGGTCCTGAGAGCCATTGACAATATCGAAGCGGCCTCAAAGAGCAAGGGAAGCGTAACTGGCGTCGCGACCGGCTTTTACGAGCTCGACTATAAGCTCGCCGGTCTGCAGAATTCCGACCTTATACTGCTCGCGGCCCGTCCTTCGATGGGAAAGACCGCGCTGGCGCTGAACATTGCCGAGCACGTGGTTACGAAGCTTCGCGTGCCGACCGCGTTCTTCAGCCTGGAAATGTCGAAGGTACAGCTCGTTAACCGTCTTATCTCGATGGATTCGCGCGTACAGGCGCAGTCCATCCGTACCGGCCAGCTGACCGACAACGACTGGACAGCTATCACCGACAGCGCGCGCAAGCTCAGCGGCTCGACGCTGTTCATCGATGACACTCCGTCGATATCGGTATCTGAGCTCCGGTCGAAGTGCAGGAAGTTAAAGCTTGAGCACGGACTCGGGCTCATCATAATCGACTACCTCCAGCTGATGACCGCCACGACCGGCAAGGCTTCGGAGTCGAGGCAGCAGGAGATATCCGAGATATCCCGTTCGTTAAAGGCGATCGCGCGTGAGGTGAACTGCCCGGTGCTCGCGCTTTCACAGCTTTCGCGTGCGGTTGAAGGCCGTCCCGACAAGCGCCCGATGCTTTCTGACCTGCGTGAGTCGGGAGCGATCGAGCAGGACGCGGACGTGGTTATGTTCATTTACCGCGACGAGTATTACAACCACGACTCGGAGAAGAAGGGGATCGCGGAAGTGATCATAGGCAAGCAGCGTAACGGTCCTACCGGAACTGTGGAGCTCGGAGCGCAGCTCGAATACACGCGTTTCACGAATCTCGCGAGAGAATAGATTACAGATGCATCACTGCTTTTTCTAAAAAAGTGGGTCTCCGCATACGCGGAGACCCATTTCCTATAGCTGTGTATTTATTCCTCAACAATTGCCTCGTTGGGGCAGGTAGCTGCACAAGAGCCGCACTCAAGACATACGTCAGCATCGATCTCGTACTGAGAAGCGCCCTCTTTGATAGCACCTGCGGGACATGCATCAGCGCAAGCGCCGCAACTTACACAAGCATCTGTGATTTTGTAAGCCATAATAATCACTCCTTTCAATTACGGTACCTGATTGCTGCGGAAAAACCGCATGTCCGATACGATACCTGAATACCGGTCACGGATTGATGATAAAACAAAAATCCGAAAAAAACAAGGGCTAAGGGCGCATTTTTATAATTTCTTAACTTGACTGAAATTATAAGTGTTCGTATAATCAATCTGACTAAAGCAAACGCATATCCGGAATATGCACATTATCGGAGGTATGAAATGGAAAGAGTATCAAAAGAGATCACTATAGGCGAGCTTCTCAGGCTTTGTCCCGATGTAGCTCCCATTCTTATGAGCGCAGGAATGCACTGCCTCGGATGCCCCGCATCGCAGGCTGAGAGCATTGAGGACGCCGCAGCCGTACACGGACTTGATCCCGACGCGCTGATGGAGCAGATCAACCGCTTCCTCGAGACTCACTAAAGTTTACGGACAGAAGAAAACCCCGCCTGACGGCGGGGTTTTTGTTAACTTACATTTTTGACAATACCTGAGTAGCCTTGTTCCTGACTATGATCTCAAAGTGTTCCTCGAAATGGATGATGCCCATAACGGTCATCTTGCAGGTCCTTCCGTACTCGGAAAGGATGTTGCAGACCTTATTGAATTCTCCGGCAGTGTGCTCGGAAAGATTAACGACCAGATAATATGCGTTGTCCGAAGGATCCTTATACAGTGTGTTCTCACCGTGATAGAATCCGTTGATGACCTTCGCCGCGGTGATCACTTCATCGAGTGAAGAGAAGCGGTAGGTCTTGCTGAGGTTCCTGATGAGAGGAGCCTTTCCGTCGGGGAGCTCGTCACCGGTACGGATGCTCTTATCCGCCGTGTTCTGCTCTCCGAGGAGCTTGTTCGAAAGCGACTCGCCGAGAATGTCGGTGAGGTGGTCGAAGCAGTTGAGTATTTCGTCCGCGCAGGGCTTATCCTCAGGCTCAACGGGATACATATCCTCTTCCTCGCCTGCGGGAGCCGCGGTGAAATTCGAAAATCTGGTATCGAGCTCATCCGCGTCCTGGCACTTCGTAACAAGGAGCACAAGGCAGTCTGACGAAACCGGGATGGCCTCGATCATGAGAGGCTGGTCATCGGGCTCGAAATTGCATTCCTGCGAAGCCTGCCTGATCATATCATGGAACAGGGCATTGGCTTTGTCGCTTCCGTAGGCCAGCTCACTGAGTCGAAGCTCGCGGTCTGAAAGATCCTTGCTGTTTAAGGTGCATCTGATCTGATTCTCACTTATCTTTTCTATCTTCACGGCAAAACCCCCCTTTCCTGTTTAAATATATATCGGCATAAATGACAAAAAACATAAGTTATAATGTAGGTAAAGTATATCCACTTTGAGGTCGGAAGTCAATTAAAAAAGGGTTAAAAAAGTGCTTGCGAAATGTGTGTATTGATGCTATTATTTATACAGTTTCCGCCTTTCGGAAAATTTTGAAGAAAGGAGGAGTCGATTCAAACATAGACAGATACAAAGTCATTTCCACACTGAGTACGCATCCGCACAGCACCGTATGGCTTGCGGAACACATTTCTCTCGGTGTCAAAAGGATCATTAAAGGCGTTCCGACAGACCTTGCCCGCGAGGGCGGCGCTGCTGCGGAAGCCGGCATTCTTAAAGATCTCGATCATCCCGATATTCCCGAAGTTTACGACGTATTTGAAGAGAATGGGTATTTCTGTATCGTAGAAGGATATTTCGGGGGAGAGTCTCTGGCACGGCTCTGTACTCACAGGCTGCTGTCATCAACCGAAGTCTTTGACTTCATCACACAGATCTGTTCTATTATCCGATATCTGCATGGCCTGACGCCTGCGGTTCTTCATCTGGATATCAAACCCGAAAATGTCATCATCTCGGACGGGAGGGCACGTCTCATCGATTTCGGCAGCGCCGTAAGGCGGAGTGACCGCCGGAACTGCGATTCAATGAGCAAAGGCTACGCTGCGCCCGAGCAGGAGGCCGGACTTGCGGTCGACTGCGGGAGCGATGTTTTCGCGCTCGGAAAGCTGCTTGACTATATGGCGGCGCACAGCAGCGCGGACAGAGCGGCAAGAGAAGTGTTTAAAAGGATCTCGGGCCGCTGCTGCGAGAAAAAGCCGTGGAGACGGGTTTCAACAGCGGAGACCATGCTTAAAATGCTGAACAAACACAGAAGGACGGAAACTGGGGACAAAAGCTTTAAGGGGAGATCTGCACGCAGATCACCTGCCGGGGGCATAAAAATAGGCGTATTCGGGCTCGGACCGCGATGCGGTACGACTCATGTCGCCATCGCCCTGGCGAATTGTCTGGCCGGCTCCCTTGGCCGGGAGGTGTGCCTGACAGAAAGAAGCGACCATGACGATCTGGCGAAGCTTCCCGCACTGATGCGGGAGGGCGCTGAAGGCAAAGGACCCGTCAGGCTGAACGGAGTCACTTACCTGACCGCGGGCTACGCATATGACGCAAGGATCACGGAGGATACGTCTTTTGACGCAGTGGTCTTCGATCTCGGATGCAATACGAAGAAAGCCGAAGCATTGCTTTCGGACTGCGACATCCGGATCGCGGTCGCAGGCGCCGCACCATGGCGCGAAAAAGAACGTGAGAGCTGCAAAGGATCCGCCGCAGCTGTTGAAACAATTGAAGAAACCGGTGAAAACGGTACGGACAAAGGGACTGTGCTGTTTATCAATCCTGCCGACGAAAGGCTGATGAGAGACATCAGAGGCGTCGGGGTAAGGATGCTGCCTTTCCCGTTTGAGCCCGATCCGATGAATCCGGGAAAACAAACAAAAAAAATACTCGAAAGAGCAATAAGATAATCCTGTCAGATTATTTTTGGGGATACAGGAGCGCATCGCGGTAAGGGAAATGATATATCACAGCGGCATTGCACATGCTGCCTCCGATCATAAAGCAAAAGCGGAGTGCTCCCAGCACCGGATCCTCATGACGGATCCTTTGAAACAAGCGTGATAAAAGTAGTTTAATGCTTGCGAACACTCATGGAAAATGCTAAAATAAGCGCAGTCTTTTGAAGGCTGCGCTTATTATTTTTTGATCAGGGATTAAGACATGAAGATAAAGCTTATAGGTGTCCTTGCCGCGGTGGTAATTGTTATCGGCGCTCTTGCCGCGCTCGGAGTTACGATATGGAAAAACATAAAGGAAAGCCACGCGCCGAGCGAGGTAGTTATGCCGCTTCCGCAGTTTTACAATGTTGCGGACGGAGAGGCGATGATCATCCTCGATGAGAAGGTCTATGACAAGACCGCGCTGTGGCAGAACGACACGGCATACATTGACCTGGACACGGTTACATCGATGTACATCCACAGATTTTTCTGGATTCCCGATGAGAATCTGATGATCTACACCACTCCGACCGAGGTATTTCATTTTACTCCGGGACAGAAGTCCTATACGGTCAATGATGTTCCCGCCGAGGCGAAGGCTCCCGTGGTCATCCTGGGCGCTGACGCAACTCCCTATATCGAGATCACTTATCTCGAGAACTGCGGCATCACATACAGGATCTACGACGAGCCTCACAGAGTCATGATCACCTACAGCGAGGAGAGCTTCCTTGCGGCGGATGTAGTCGAGCAGACGCAGATCCGCGTGAGCCAGGATATCAAGGCTGACCTGCTCGTAACGCTCGAGCCCGGCGAGAAGGTACGCTTCATCGACGGAGGCGGCATCAGGGAAAACGGTTTTGTAAAGGTTATGAGCGAGACCGGCGTCAGGGGCTATATCCTTGAGAAGTGCCTGACCGACAGTTATTACGCGGATCCCGTTTTCAGGGAATTCAAGTGGCCCGAGTACACGCACCTGATCTACGCGGATAAGGTTTATCTCGGCTGGCAGCTGCTCTACACGAAGGACAGCATCGGTTATCTGGCCGAGGAAGCCGCGAACGCGCCCGAAATGAACGTCATTTCCCCGACCTGGTTTTTCCTGACCGGCACCGACGGAGAGATGATCAGCTACGCGACCAAAGATTATGTCAATAAAGCGCATGAGCTGGGCCTGAAGGTCTGGGCTCTGTACAAGAACGATACGATCGAGGGACAGTTCACCTGCACCGAGGACAGCCACGCAGTGCTTTCTTCGACGGCGTCGAGGACGGCCCTGATCGACAACATCATCGCGAGCGTCCATGAGTACGGTTTCGACGGCGTCAATATCGACTTCGAGATGCTGAAGGTCGACAGCGGCGTGTATTTCATTGAGTTCCTTCGCGAGCTTTCCGTAAAGTGCCGCGCGGAAGGGATCATTCTTTCGGTGGACAATTACGTTCCCGAGAATTACAATGCTTATTATGATCTGGCCGAGCAGTCGAAGATCATTGACTATATCGTGATCATGGGATATGATCAGCACTATGCGGGATCGCCCGAAGCAGGCTCCGTTTCCGCGCTTGACTGGTTTGCTGGCGCCGCTGCGAACACTGCTGCAAAGGCAGACATGAACCGCGTGATCATGGGCGTGCCTTTCTATACCCGACTGTGGAAGATCGACAACGGAAATATTTACGTTGAGGAGACTCCGAACATGGCTGCGGCCGCCGCGCGCATAAAGAAGGCGGGAGCCGAGCTTACATGGAAGGACGCGGAAGGCCAGTACTACGCCGAGTGGAATTCGGGCGGAAAGCGCTTTAAGATCTGGCTCGAGGATGACGAGAGCCTGAAGGCGAAGACCTATGCTGCCAGAGAATACGGCGTTGGCGGTATCGCGGCCTGGAAGTGCGGCGATGAGCTGTCCACCACATGGGCGGCCATTAAGGACGCTCTGGAAGGCGAGCTGCCCGTTCCCGAAGAAGAAGGAGAAGAGGGAGAAAACTCTACAGGAGTAGAATAAATCAAAGGAGGGAGACATCATGGACGAATTCATTCAATTCATTACTCAGATAGGCACCACTGTGGGCCTGAATCTGCTATGGGGTCTGCTCATCCTGATCGTCGGCCTGAAACTGGCAAACTGGATCGTTAAGTTTGTCGCGAACCGAAAGGGCGTGCTGAAGGTTGATCCCGGCGTACAGAGCTTTATCAGGAGCTTCCTGAAGGTCATCCTATATGCTGCGGTCATCGCGAGCGCATGCATTACATGGGGCATTCCGTCGGCATCGTTCATGACGATATTCGCGTCTGCGGGCGTAGCGATCGGTCTGGCGCTGCAGGGCACTCTGAGCAATTTTGCCGGAGGTCTGATGATACTGTTCTTCAAGCCTTTTAAGGTTGGAGACTATATCGAGAGCGGTTCGGTGGCAGGAGTTGTTTCGGACATTACTATCATCTACACGATCATCATTACTGTGGACAATAAGACGGTTACGGTTCCGAACGGTTCGCTCACGAATTCCAACATCACGAACTACTCAACAAAGCCCACAAGGCGCGTCGATCTTACGGTCAGCGCTGGCTACGACGATGATATCGACAAGGTAAAGAACGTCCTATTGAAGGTGGCGAACGATCATGCGAAAGTCCTACGGGACCCCGCCCCGTTCGTTCGACTAAAAAACCACGGCTCAAGTTCCCTTGACTATACTTTCAGGGTATGGTGCCAGAGCGCCGATTACTGGGATGTTTACTTCGATATGGAGGAGAACATCAAGAAGGCCTTTGACAGGGAGAATATCACGATACCTTACAAGCATGTGGACATCACCATGCTCAATAAATAAAAAAATTGAAAGGACAGGTTTTATCATTATGTCAGATTACATACATTCAGAAATAGAGGCAAAGTGGCAGAAATACTGGGAGGACCACGAGACCTTCAAAACAGACGTCTGGGATTTTTCAAAGCCCAAGTTTTACGCGCTTGACATGTTCCCCTACCCTTCGGGCGTAGGCCTTCACGCGGGACATCCCGAGGGCTACACGGCTACAGATATCGTATCGCGCATGAAGCGCATGCAGGGCTACAACGTACTTCATCCGATGGGCTATGACAGCTTCGGACTTCCCGCAGAGCAGTACGCTGTTACGACCGGCAATCATCCCGACGGCTTTACACAGGCGAATATCAAGACTTTCACGAAGCAGCTCAAGGAGCTCGGCTTCGATTACGACTGGTCGAAGGTTATCGCGACCAGCGATCCGGAGTTCTATCACTGGACACAGTGGATCTTCAAGCAGCTTTATCTTGACGGTTACGCAAAATACATCGACATGCCCGTTAACTGGTGTGAGGAGCTCGGTACCGTGCTCTCGAACGACGAGGTTATCGACGGCAAGTCGGAGCGCGGCGGCTATCCCGTTATCCGCAAAAACATGAAGCAGTGGGTCATCAACCAGCCCGCATTCGCCGAGAAGCTCCTCGAGGGACTTG